>ERZ1669251.29-NODE-29-length-69665-cov-8.974343_pt1 | contig 69665 bp, 73 predicted proteins | sample MGYA00579294_ERZ1669251 | MGnify/ENA primary metagenome ERZ1669251 (study PRJEB41166, sample SAMN08046056) | hot springs metagenome | biome: hot spring; feature: acid hot spring; material: thermophilic sediment; isolation source: thermophilic sediment from acid hot...
TCCACACCGTATCAAATCCATATCCATAGCCTGTTGGTATTACGTAGGTATACTCGTCGGTATTTGAAAGTCTTGATACTGGGTCTCTGAATAGACCAGCCATTAACTGCACTTCTGGCATAAATTTGAAGTTGATAAAAGCATCAGATACTCTTGTATAGCCTGTGCCCTCATGAGCCCTTGCTGTACCATCTACTTTGTTTTGCAAAGCGTTGTTGTCTGCGAAATCCAAATCTGCGCCAAATTGGACTATGGGGTTGATTTCACCTGAGAAATATACCCTTGCGTTGTTGACGGAGAAGTTGTTGGAGGAATGTTGGCCTTCTGTTACCTTTCCATTGTTTTGAGCCCAGATTTGAAGCTCGAGACCTACGTTTGCAAACTCGTTATCGTTTGCTTTTAAAACTATAGCATTGGCTCCTTGCCATGCAGCAGCACCTAAGACTGCCATTGCCAGCAAAAGTTTCTTTTTCATAGCTTTGTCCTCCTTTTAAAGGTTTCTTAAAATAATTTAAGCACATTATCGTCTTTTTGTCAAGTCTTTTTAATTTGAAAATATATATTTTGATATGTTTCATATCATTTTTACTTAAAAATAGAGAGAATTATCTTCCCTATAAAAGCCAAAGAGCTTTGATTTAAAAGCACTATCAATATTCCCAAAAAGATTATCCACATTTTCATAACCTTCATCTCACCTTTTATTTCCTGTCTTAGAGCTTCCATTTCTTGTCTAAGGGTATTTATCTCTCCTTTTAGTTCTTGCCTTACCGTCTCTATCTCCTGCCTTACCGTCTCTATCTCTTGTCTTACCAAGAGAATGTCTTCTTTTGTGGCTAGCTCTTTTCTAAGTTCATCTCTTAGTTCTAATTTTCTCTTCTTCGTTTCTTCTAATACTTTATCTTCCAAATACTCTTTGGTGTCTTCTAAGACTTCTACAATCTCTAAAGCTGTTTCTTTTCCAAATTTTTCTGCAAGCTTTTCATATAAAGATACTGGAATGCTTGTGCTCATGTTTTGCTCTCCATAAAAATAATATAACTCATTTGGTCAAAAAAGACTTATACTTTTCTTAATTTAAAATGTTTCATGATTTTAACGAAAAATTAAAATCCAGGTTATAATATTTGTTTGAGATGATTTTGCTTTCCAAGGTGGCTGATTACATAAGAAAGAAAAGATTTATAGTAGCTTTGATATGTGCTTTTTCTTTTTTGTTTGCCTCAAATGTAGCTATAGTCCATGAGCATAAAGATGATAAAATTCACGATGATTGTCCTATATGTATATTTAAAATATCTAACAATATAGAAAGTTCAGGTAAGCCTCTTCCAAGCATTCCAAAAGCCGATTTGCCAAAACCAATATACATAAAACCTTTTTTCAAAACTTTTGCAATATCTGTAAAACCTCGCTCTCGCTCACCTCCTTTAGTTTAGGGTATTGGGCTTTTAACAAACTTTTAAACCCTAAACTTTTTAAAAGGAGGTATTTTATGAAAAAAGTTATTTTTGCGTTAGGATGCTTGATAGCTCAAGCTTATGCTTTTGATTATCAAGGGGTAGTAAAGGATACTCTTGGAAAACCTGTAGAAGGCGTTGTTTTGGAGCTTTTAAACAGTAGCGGTAAAGTCCTTTATAAGACAAAGTCTGATAAAAACGGTGTTTTTCATATAAATACAAATCTCAAAATTTTTGCTTTAAAAGCCATAAAAAAGGGTTATAAACCTACAGTTAAGATAGTATCCTCAAAGTCTCCAATAAATATATCTATAGCCCCTAAGAAGTTAAAACTAGAGTATATTTATAAAAGATATGTTGAGACTCCAAGTCTTTCAAAAGGAATTTTAAGTCAAAGAATAACGAGAGACTTTATCAAAAAGCTACCCCTTGGTGCTTATCAAAGTGTAAACAATATAGTCCTTTACACATCCCCCGGCGTTGTTCAAGATACTTCTGGTCAAATTCACGTAAGAGGAGACCATGCCAACATCCAATACAGGATAAACGGCTCTTACCTTCCGATAGATTTGGCTGGATTTTCTTCTGTGGTACCCACAAGAGCCATATCTTCTGTAAATTTTTTAACTGGTGTTCTGCCAGCTCAATATGGTCTTCATACGGCTGGTATATTGGATATCACTACAAAGCAGGGTTTTAAAAAAGGCGGTTCTATCGGAGCTATATTTGGCACAGATGCCACCGCCGGAGCCCATTTTGACGACGAAGATACTATTGGAAAGTTTAGTTATTTTGTATCGGCCCAATATCTTCAAAATCACGACGGACTTCAAGCCCCCACAAAGCATCCAATACACGATAGGTCTCAAACCCAAGATTACTTTGCATACTTTTCTTACCTTTTAAATCCTGAAAACAGACTTTCTTTGGTGATAGGTTCTGTGTATGCTCAATATCAAATTCCAGACCAAGATAATGCAAATGCTCTTTGTAGTTATGCATCGCCGTCTGGAAGCTGTTATAATGCTACAATAAATGGCAACACATATACTTCTTATAACTATCCGCCTACTTTTGTAAACGACAATCAGCATGAAGATTACAACTTTATTATAGGTGCTTTGGATGGAAACTATGGACAGGATACAAAATATCATTTTGATGTATTTGGCACATACTCAAAGATTCACTACATACCAGATTTGATAGGAGACCTTATTTATACGGGTCAAGCTACAGATTCAAAGTATCAAGATGCCTCTGGCGGTATGCAAGCTGATATATCTCATAAGATATCCAATCACGAGATAAAAACAGGGATATTTATTCAAGATGAGAGGTCTATAGGAAACTTTACTACCTATGCATTCCCAGCCGATTCACAGTTAAATCAAACCTCCACTGTGCCAAACGTTTACCCTTACTCAAACGCAAAAACGGGTTATACGTTTAGTTATTACATACAAGACAACTGGCATATGCTAAAAAAGCTTAACTTTATATACGGGCTTAGGTTTGACTATATAGATCAGTTTGTAAGGACAGACCAGCTTAGTCCAAGGGCATCTCTTGTTTATCACTATTCAAAGTCTACGGCTTTTCATATAAGCTACGGAAGGTTTTTTACACCAGCTCCTATGCTATTAGTCACAAAGCAAAACGCTTCTATACTTCAAGGGACTACGGCAGACACTATAGCAGCCAGCGGATTATCACCAGACCAAATAGGCTATTTTGTGCTTCCTCAAAGAAGCAGCTATTACGATGTAGGTTTGAGCCATAAGTTTCCTGACTCTACAAATTTAATGCTGGATGCTTACTTTGAAGAAATCCACGATGTTCTTGACGATGGGCAGTTTGGAAACGCAAGGGTGTTGACACCTTTTAACTACAAGCACGGCAAAGAATACGGTATAAACCTAAATATATCTAAAATGAAAAAACGCTACGGGGCTTATCTAAACTTTGCTTACTCTGTGGCAAGAGCAGAGGATGCCATAGACCAGCAATACAATTTTACCGAAGATCAACTTCAATATCTTCAAAATAACTATATATACATGGACCACGACCAAACTTATACGGCATCTTTTGGTGGATATTATAAGCCTTTTAAAGATATAACTGTTTACGCCGATAATATATATGGGTCTGGACTTGCTAGCGGCGATTATCCACCAAACACTACTCACAGACCTTCTTATTTCCAGACCAACGTCGGGATTACAAAAGATTTTTATACTAAAGCATTTGGTCATACCAGTGTTAACGTTTATGTGGTAAACTTATTTAACAACGTTTATGAGCTTAGGGACCAAGGCATAGGGGTTTTTGGACCTCAATATGCCCAAAGGCGGACTTTTTATGTTAGTATAGATAAGACATTTTAAAGGAGGTAGCTCATGAGGAAAATGTTGATAGCTCTTGGTATATTGGCTTTTGGTGTAAGTATGAGCTTGGGAGATCCTATAAAACGCATAATAAGCGAATACAACAACCCTTATGTATCAAAAAGAGGCGATATAATAGGTGAGTACATAAGACAAAACATAGCTTATGCTAATGCGGGGGCTAGCCCCGTTTCTTACACCTACAAACCTTATAGTCATTCTTACTCTTACGAAGGTGTAAATAGGAATTTTGTGGAAAGGCTAAAAGAGGTGGCATTTCAATATCTTGGCGTACCTTATAAGTTTGGTGGCAATTCAAGAGAAGGTATGGATTGTTCGGCTTTTACCCAAGATGTGTTTAGACAACTTGGTATAGATTTACCAAGGACTGCCAGAGAGCAAGCTAGACTTGGAAAACTGGTAAGGCATCATCTTAAACCCGGTGATTTGTTGTTTTTCTCTACATACGCTCCATACCCATCTCATGTTGGTATATATATAGGAAATGGAAAGATGATAGAAGCATCTTCTGTTTATGGAAGGGTCATAGTGGACGACGTAGCCAACGATCCATATCTGATAAAGCATTTTTTGTACGCTAAGAGGATATTGCCCTAAGTCTTTTTTGCTTTAGCTTTTAAGGAGATAAATATGTTTAGTTTTGGTATAGCGGTAGTTGTTTTATTTTTTCTTGGTGTGTTAGCGCTTTCTATCATCATAGAAAGACTTATGAATCTTTTAAAGAATGCCAGTATTCCAAAAGATGTTCACGATGCCCTTGAGTCTTATGACTTTGACCTTGATGGTTTTTCCAAGCTTTTAGAATCAAAGCCAGATTCAAATGTATATATAAAATTTTTCAAAACGATACTAAAAGCCTCAAACAAAGTAAAAGATACGCCTATTTGGTGGATAGAATCAATAGCTCAAGATGAGGCGATGCATCTATCTTCTAAGCTATCAAGGGGTATGTGGCTTTTGGACACGTCTATAACGGCTGCTCCTTTGATAGGGCTTCTTGGGACTGTGGTGGGTATGATAAAGGCTTTTGGCATTATAGGATCAAGCGGATTGGTGGCTCCAAAGGAAGTAACTGGGGGTGTAGCAGAAGCTCTTTTTTCTACAGCGATGGGGCTTTTGGTGGCGATAGTGGCTCTTTTTGGATACAACTATCTTTCCAAAGCCATAGCCTTTACTTTGGACGAGTTAGAACGCCTTGGCACCAAGCTTGTAGCTCACATCAAAATGGCAAAAGGTGAAGCGTGAAATTAAAAAGACCAAGAGAACCCAAAAAGGCAAGGATAGTCATAATACCGCTTATAGACGTGATGTTTTTCCTTTTGGTTACCTTTATGCTTGCTTCTTTATCGATGGTAAATATAAACTCTATAAAGGTAAATCTTCCAAAAGGAAGGGCCTCTTCTTTTCCACAACACAACAAGCTTATCACCATAAGCATATCAAAAGACCAAACTATATATGTGGATAAAACACCGGTGAGCTTAGATGATTTGGGAGATTACCTAAAAACCCATTTTAACAAAAATCAATACGTTATGATAGCATCTGATAAAGAAGCCCCAAGCGGTATTATGGTAAAGACTATGCTAAAAGCCCAAAACGCAGGCTTTTTTCATCTTCTTATAGCGGTCAAATCAAAATGAGTCTACATAAGGATTATGTATTTTCTTTTTTCCTGTCTTTGGCTTTTTGGCTAATCCTTATCTTTGTTTTTAGTTTATCTTTAAAAACTCCTAAGCCTCATTCTCCTACGATACTTATATTAAAAGCCCCAAAAGTTGTTGAAAACGAAAAAGTCCAAATACCAAAACCTATTAAGCAAAATATACCAAAACCAAAAACCACAACACCTTCTAGACCCTCTCAAAAACCTTTGCAACAACATGCTAAAGCAATTCCTAAACCACAAAACCAAACCCATCCTACGCCAAACACCGCTCTTCAAAACACAAAAAATGCTGAAAGTAAGCCTGCTGTAAGTCAAAACTCTCTAAATTTGCCTTCAAAAGCCCCTTCCAATGTGCCGTCTTTACCTTCTAAACCACGAGAGAACAATGGCTCTTCTGATTATTTTAAAAACGCTTATACACCACCACGGGCTCTTTACAAACCTAAACCACGTATTCCTCAAAGCCTTCTTCCAGATGTGAAAGAAATTGTTTTAAGAGTTAGGTTTTACATAAGAAAGGATGGCTCTTCTAAGGCTGTATTGTTGAACCCTACACCAAACCCAAGTTTAAACGCTCTTCTTCAAAAAGAGCTATCAAGTTGGAAATTTTTCCCAGCCACAAAAGACCAAAGGCCAGTGAGTTCAACACTTGATATGGAGATAAAAATTAGAATAGAATAAAGTTATGAAACTGATGATTTGTACGTCCAACAAAAAGAAGTTTGAAGAGATATCTTCTATGTTAAAAGCTCTAAACATAGAGTTTGTAAAACCTCCTTACGAGCTTGATGTAGAAGAGACTGCCAACACTTTTTTATCAAACGCGTATTTGAAGGCAAGGGCTTACTATGAGGCCTTTGGAATACCAGCTTTGGCAGATGATTCTGGCCTTGTGATAGAAGCCCTTGGTGGTAGGCCCGGTGTTTATTCTGCAAGGTTTTACAAAGAGGAGTTTGGGTCTCATGTTTTGAAAGAAGAAGATTACAATCTTCCAAAAGATGACTTAAACAATCTAAAAGTTTTGAGGCTTTTAGAAAACGAAGAAAATAGAAGAGCAAAGTTTGTAAGCGCTATAGTGGTGATGATGTCAAATTCTCAGGGAATATTTGGAGAAGGGGAGTTAAAGGGTTATATAGCAAAAGAGCCTTCTGGGAGCTTGGGTTTTGGATACGATCCAATCTTTATACCGGAAGGTTATGATGTTAGCCTTGCTAATATAGAGCATAAAAATGAAATTTCTCATAGAAGAAAAGCCTTAAATGCTTTGTTTGATATGTTAAAAAAAGTGTTATAATATGGATGTGAATACATTTTTTCTGGGTGTTATAGCTATATGTATGGTGGTAATCACTATATTTTGGATAATAATAGCAAGCTCCATACTTTTTCTTTTGAAAAGGCTAAAAGATATGACTTACCTTGCTAGTTTGTTGGCTAGCCTTGCAAATTACATAAGGAGAGATAAAGATGGATAAAAAGCTCGTTATATTAGGGGGTGGTCCAGCTGGAGTGACAGCTTCTATATACGCTGCTAGGAAAAAGATGGACTTTGTCCTTGTTACAAAGGACATAGGTGGTCAGATACTAACCTCAGGGGATATAGAAAACTATATGGGGTTTAAAAATATAGATGGCATTAGCTTTGTTCAAAGGCTTATAGAGCAGCTTGAATATTTGGAAGTATCGCCTTTGTATGCTGAAGCCATAGATTTCAGAGTCATAAAAGAGCATGAATTTTTTATATCTCTTTCAAACGGTACGACGATAAAAGCAGAAAACATCTTGATATGCACCGGAGCAGACCATAAAAAACTAGGCGTAAAAGGAGAGGAAGAGGGCATAGGTAAGGGTGTATCTTATTGCTACACATGTGATGCACCCTTTTATAAGGGTAAAAAGGTGATAGTAGTAGGCGGTGGAAACTCTGGTTTTGAAGCAGCAGAGCAACTCACAAACTATGCCTCTTCTATAACTATAGTAGAATACACCGATAGATTTCGAGCGGACGAGTCTTTACAAAGTAAAGTTTTAAAAAATGAAAAGGTTAAAGCTCTCACAAACCATAGGGTGTTGGAAATCCATGTAGATGAAAAGATAGGTGTAGTGGGTGTTAAGTTAGAGGATATGAAAAATCAAAAAATTTACGATATAGAAATAGACGGTGTTTTTGTAGAAATAGGCACAAAGCCAAATACAGAGCTTTTTATCAACAGCGGTATCAAGCTGAACAAATGGGGTGAGATAATCATAGACCAAAATAATAGGACATCGTTGCTTGGTGCTTATGCGGCTGGAGATTGCACCAACATTTTTGCTAAGCAGATAATAACGGCTGCTGGAGAAGGTGCCAAAGCCCTTCTTGGTATATATCATGATATTATATATGGAGTGAGCTCTTTGGCATGAAAAAAGACAGGATGTCTCTTAGCTTACTGGCGCTTTATAAAGAAACTTTTATAAGCTCTATTGAATGTTTGGAGGAGATAGGAAGGAAGCTTGTAGCTTATAGCGAACGAGAAAATAAACACCTTTCTTTATTAATTTTAGATATTGACAATCTAAGGGGTATAAATAAAAAATTTGGCTATGAAAAGGGAAACGAAGTACTTATAACGTTAGCAGATAGTATGGAAGAGAGTTTAAGGAAAAGTGATATAGCAGGTAAGTATGAAGGTGGTAGTTTTCTTGTTATACTACCAAATACAGATATATCAGGAGCACTTAAAGTAGAAGAAAGGATAAGAAAAACTTTTAACGACAAGATAAAAGAAAAGAAGGATTTTAAAGACGAAAACATCACGTTTAGCGCAGCAATAGCCTCTTTTCCAGAACACGGTGATACTTTCGACGAGATTTTAAACAACGCTTTTAGTTGCCTAAAAAAAGAGTCTACTGTTGATTTATCATGTACCAAAGAAACGCCAATCATTTACAACTCAAACAAGGTTGTAATATGTAATTTGATGAAAAAAAACAAGTTTAGTATAGGTATATCCGACTTAGTAAAAGCCATGGAAGATAAAAGACTTTTTCCTGTTTTTCAGAAAATAGTAGATTTTAAAACAAAAAAGATATACGGTTATGAAGTTCTTATGAGACTTATTTCAGAAAGCGGGGAGATAATACCAGCTTACGTATTTATAGACCTTATTTACTCTTCTAATATCATCTATGCTTTTGAGGAGTATGTTATAGATATGGCTATAAAAAAAATAAGAAATTTAGATATAACTCCACGGCCAAAACTTTTTATAAATATGCCGCTTAGGATTGTGAATATCTTTAAGAAAAACAAAAAACGTATGAAGTGTATTTTAGAAGATATGGTGAATTATCAAGATGTGGTGTTTGAAATATCGGAGAGAAAAGAAAAAGAACCGTTGGAATCAATAGGATATTTGGTAAATGAGCTTAAATCTCTTGGTTTTGGCATCGCCTTAGATGATTTTGGTACAGAAAACTCATCTTTCCAAAAGCTAAACATAATAAAACCAGATATTGTAAAGCTGGATAAGTTTTTCTTAAGAGAGGGCAAAGATATGCTCTTGTGGCTTGCGGAAGGGTTAAAAAGCTCTGGCTACAAAATCCTTGTAGAAGGTGTAGAAACTGAAGAAGATGCAAAGTATATGGAAGAAATTCAGCCAGATTTTGTTCAAGGTTTTTATTACGGAAGACCTGTGGAAGACTTTTAATGTTTACCGGTCTTATAGAAGAGGTTGGTTTTATAAGCTCTATATCAAAATCCCAAGACAATACTAGGCTGTGTGTGAAATCTTCTTTAGAAGTAAAGATAGGGGATAGCGTAGCTATAAACGGCGCTTGTCTTACTGTGGTAAAAAAAGAAAAAGATGGGTTTTGCTTTGATGTGTCAAAAGAGACTATGATAAGGACAAACTTTCAATACCTAAAAGCTAAAGACCCGGTAAATCTTGAAAGATCTATGTTAGCCGGGGTTTCTAGGCTTGATGGTCATATTGTGCTAGGTCACGTGGATTTTGTTTCTACTGTTAAAAGTATAAAAACCTTGGGAGAGCATAGGGAGTTAGATATATATATACCATCTTCTTACAAGCTTATGGTGGTTCCTAAAGGCTCTATAGCGATAGATGGTATAAGCCTCACTATAAACTATGTGTTTGAGGATTTTATAAGGATAAACATTATCCCTCATACGTGGGAGCATACAAACCTGTACGCTAAAAAGGTGGGAGACTATGTAAACGTTGAAACGGATATCATTGGAAAGTATGTGGCCAGGTATATGTCAAACTATGACAAATCAACCCTTGACAAGTTCTTAGAGGGTTTGTTATAATTAAATTATGGTTGACGAGTCAGTAAGTAAAATTGGAAAAGAAGGCATATCTGAGCACAATAATCAAGCTAGACAAAAGAAGAGAAGAAAGGCTTTAGAGACAAAGCTTTCTATAATAGAAGCTGGTATAAAGCTTTTCTATGAAAAAGGTTTTACCAAAACAAAAATATCTGATATTACAGAAAAGGCCAACGTAGCTCATGGGACTTTTTATGTTTACTTCAAATCGAAAGAAGATTTTTTTATAAGCATATTAACCATGTCGAGAAAAGAACTTTTAGAAAATGCGGAAGAAGCTATAAAATTTGCTAAAGCTGGCAAGATAAAAGAGGCAAAGAAAAAGTTTTTTATAGATGGCTTTTCTAAAATGCTTGAAAAAAGCAAACTTTTCGGGGTGCTTCTTTTTGAAGGGATGTGCACAGACGATAGATTTAAACAATTTTATAAAGAGGGTAGACTGATATTTCTTAACAAGACAAAAGAAGTGCTGAGTCTTTGTGGTATAAAAGAGGATTACAAAGCTCACATGCTCTTAGGACTTTCTAAGCATCTTCTTGAGATATATATATTTACCGAGGAAAATCCAAAACCTATTTGGGAAAAGGCTTTAAAAGAACTTGGAGTTTTATGAGAAGATACTTTTTGGGAGTCTTGGCTTTTGCTCAAATATCTTTTGGTATAAGTTTGAAAGAAGCCATAAACTTTGCTGTAAAATATAATACAGATATACTTTATCAAAAGCTAAATACCAAGATAGCTTCTGAAAAGAAAAAAGAAGCTTTTGGAAATTTTTTGCCGTCCATAGGTTTTAACGTCACTTCAAATGTTGGTAGAGAGCTTGCTATACCAGAAGGGACCACCAGCTTTGTTTTTCAGAAAGGACATTTTACCCAGTGGACTTTTGGTTTAAAACAGCCTTTGTTTAATATGCCAAGTTTCTATAAGTATAAAATCTCAAAAGACGATATAAAAGCACAAAAATATATGCTAACAGCTGTCAAAACGGATATCAAAATAGATGTAATGGATACTTATATAAATGCATTGGTGAAAAGAAAACTTATTGATGTTGATAAAAAAGAGGTAAAAGACTACGAAAGACATCTTTACAACGTAGAAAAGATGTACGAGCAGGGTCTAGTAGCTTTTAAAGATATACTACAAACAAAGGTGAAGTTAAACCAAGCAAAACAAAAGCTGGCTCAAGACCAAGGCGAATACAAAGTTTATCTTCAGAAACTTTCAAACCTTATAGGAAGACCAGTTCATCATTTAGAAGATATAGGTTCGATATCAAATCCTCTTAGCAAATATGATTTAAATCAGCTTATAGATATAGCTTTAAGAAATAGAGTTATACTAAAATATGGAAAAACTCTTATAAAAAAAGCCAGGGATTATCAATCTCTTGCGAAATCTACATACCTTCCGCAGGCTTATATAGAGGCAAGGTATGGATATTCTGATCAAATACCAGGGCTTCCATACTACCAAGACCTTTTAAGCGCTGGGATTTCTTGGAAACTATTTAACGGTCTTAAAAGATTTCACGAAGTTCATCAGGCGTTTTTGGCTTATAAACAAGCAAAAGTAAACTATCAAAAGCTAGAAAACGATGTAAAGCTTCAAGTCACAGCTTCTTATGAGGCTTTAAAAACCGCTGAAAAAGATATTGCTTTGGCAAGGTCTGAGCTAAAAGATGCAAAAGAACATTATAAGATAGCTTCAGAAAAATACAAAGTAGGTCTTGGTACCAATACAGACGTGATAGACGCAGAAGATTACCTTACAAAAGCAAGGACTGACGTAGTAAAAAGTAGGTATCTTTACGCTTTGGCAGTGTATAAACTTATAGAGGTAGTAGCCTATGGACAGAAATAAGAAGATTGGCATAGCTGTATTGATAATCCTTATAGTGATATTCTCGGTAGTGGCCTTCAGATGGATATATTATCGTGTTACTCACGCGGTTTCTGACGCTGTGTTTGTGGAGGCAAATACCTTTACGGATGTAGCTTATAGAAGAGACAGTGGTAGGATTGTAAAGCTATTTAAAAAAGAAGGCGACAAAGTCGTAAAAGGTGAACCTTTGGCAAAAATTGATGATACAGATTATAAGTTAGAGTATAAAGCCTTAAAGTACCAAATAAAAGAACTTGAAAGTGAAGTAAATCTATACAAGATTCAAAGAGATAGGCTTTTAGTCGGCACAAATTTAGAAGCACAGGCCAATCTTTATAAAACTATGGAAGCTACTCAAAATGTGCAGTCTATAATGAACAAGGTAAAAGCTTTAGATGCAAAAATAGCATTGGTAAACAAGGACTATATTAGATTTCATAAACTCTACAAAGATGGTGTTATATCAAGGCATGCTTTTGAAGAAAAAGAAACAGAGCTGAAAAATCTTTTAAATGAGAAAAATGCCTTATTAAATCAAGCAAATGCTATGGCTTCTTTATCAAAAGCTCAAAACATAGGGGTAGCTATAGCCAAAAACAATCAAAAACAAGTAAAAGAGCTTACTCAAAAGATAGATGCTACAAAAAATCAAATAAAGTCTTTGAAGGCAAAGCTTCAAAATATAGCTGATATGATAGCTGAAACGGAGCTTACGAGTCCAATATCTGGATACATCGTTAAGAAGTTTGTGAGCGTTGGAGATGTGGTAAGACCAGGACAGCCTATATACGCTGTATATGATCCAAAATCTGTTTATATACTTGATATTATCGACGAAACAAAGCTTCACGGTATAAAGAAAGGTTGTTTGGTACATATACACATAGATGCTTTACCAAACGAACATTATGAAGGTGTGGTGACCCATATTTTAAGAGCTTCCGCTGCAAAATTTGCCCTTATACCAAGAGATATTACTGCTGGTGAGTTTACGAAGGTGGCCCAGAGAATACCTGTCAAGATAAAAATCATCAAAGGCAACGTAAACCTTTTAAGAGTTGGTTACAGCGGTGAAGTAGCTATAGATAGGTGTGCAAGTCATTGATATTTTTCATTTTAGTGGTGAGTTTTTGAGCTTATAATTAAAAGACTATGAAATACTTTATTAAAACTTACGGCTGCCAAATGAATATAAATGATTCAGAAAAGATAAAAGGTATCTTGCAAACCCAAGGCTATGAGCCAGCTACAAAAGAAGAAGAGGCTGATTTGGTGATATTGAATACATGCACCATAAGAGAAAAACCAGACCAAAAGGTATGGTCTCATCTTGGCGAGATAAAAAAACTAAAGTCCAAAAATCCAAACGTAAAAATAGGTGTTTGTGGATGCATGGCCCAAAGGGCAGGTTACGAGATAGCTTCTAAAATGCCTTTTGTGGATATGGTCTTTGGTACTAAGAATATACACCGTATCCCAAATCTTTTGGAGGAACTAAGGCTTGGCAACAGAGCTATAGAAATATTAGAACAAGAAGACCCACTTGAAGAGATACTGGATTCTTATCCTACAATAAGAGACAACAGCTATTGTGCTTATGTAACTATCATGAGAGGTTGTGATAAAGAGTGCACATACTGTGTGGTACCCTTTACAAGAGGAAAAGAAAGAAGCAGAGCTCCTCAAAGTATAATAGATGAGGTAAAATCTCTTGTAGATAGCGGCGTGATGGAGATACACCTCATAGGTCAAAACGTAACAGCGTATGGAAAGGATATAAATTATCCCTTTTACAGGCTTTTAGAAGATATATCAAAAATAGAAGGGGTAAAAAGGATAAGGTTTACTACGGGACATCCAAGGGATTTGACAGATGAAATCATAGATGTAATGGCAGAACTTCCAAATATGGTAAACCATATACATCTTCCTTTTCAGGCCGGGTCTGATAGGATACTAGATCTTATGAAAAGAAATTATACAAAAGCATACTATCTAAACAGGATAGAACGCTTAAAATCCAAAATTAAAGATGTGAGTTTTTCTACAGATATAATAATAGGCTTTCCAACAGAAACAGAAGAAGACTTTGAACATACCTTAGATGTAATAAAGACCGTAGAGTTTGAACAGGTGTTTTCTTTTAAATATTCAAAACGCCCAAATACGCCAGCTTACTATATGGAAGATGATTTAACGGATGAGATAAAGACAGACAGGATGAAAAGGCTTTTAGAAATACAAAAAGCCATAACATCTAAGCTTATGAAAAGATACGAAAACACTATCCAGAAGGTTCTTATAGAAGATAAAAAAGACAACATATATATTGGAAGGACCACTACAAACGTATGGTGTAATGTGATATCAGACCGCGATATAATGGGTAAAGAGGTAGAAGTGCTTATAACAAAATCTGGTTTTCAAAGTTTAGAAGGAACCCTTAAGAACGTCCTTTAAAAGCTTGAATAGTATAAAGGCTGTAGTTTGTCTTCTGTTTGTGTTTCTATCTGATTTGAAGGTGTAGTTGTATATCAAAACGTCTTCATCAGTGCCTATGCCCATGTAAGTAAAGCCTTGGGGTTTATGTTCGCTGCCGCCGGGTCCTGCTACACCGCTAACGGCTATTGAAATATCGGCATCACTATACTCCAAAGCACCAAGCGCCATAGCCCTTACCACTTCGGCTGACACTGCTCCGTGCTGTTCTATGAGGCTTTTATCAACGTTTAAAAACTTTACTTTGAAATCGTTTGAATATACTACAAAACTGCCCAAAAACACTTCCGATGAGCCGGCCACGTTCACAAGGCTTGAGCTTATCATCCCAGCCGTACAGCTTTCGGCACATACTAGAGTCTTGGCTTTTTCCTTTAGGGTTTTTATAACTATTTTTTCTAAACTTTCATAGCTTGTAGCATATATAAAATCTCTATACTTTTCTTTTAAAAGCTCAAAAACGTCTTCTTTTTCTGTGAATATGTCAAACCCAAAAGGTGTTTGTTTTATATAGCACTCTTTTAAAATATCGTTTTCTAAATCTATATCTTTATCAAGATAAAACATTCTTAAAATATAAGGTTTAGGAAGGGTTTCTAAATTTAAATTCCAATTTAAAGGGTTGTAGTTTTCTTTGTCTATAATAATAGACTTTTCGGCTTTTGGCGAGATTATATAGCCTTTTTCAAACAAGAGATTTTGAAGCCTTTCTAAATAATCGTCGTAGCACACAACATCTTTAAACAAGACGTTTATAAAGTTCATTGATTATTACCTGAAGACGCTTTATTTTGAGGTGTTTTATCTGGTTTTAGTGCATAGTAAAAGCTTATTCTATCTACTAACTCTTTAAAGTAAGGAGCAGAAACGCTTCCGCCCCAAGCCAAGGCACCATTTTTTGGATGAGGGTCATAGGCTACTATTACAGCTGAGAATCTTGGATTTGATACTGGGAAAAACCCTGCAAAAACAGCTACTACCTTTCTCCAAGAATAATGACCTGTTTTAAAGTTAAATATCTGAGAAGTCCCTGTTTTACCAGCTATAGTAAAGTGATTTGACTTTGCGTATATACCTGTACCTTTTTCTACCACTTGCTCTAAGGCATAATGAAGCCAGTCTATAGTGCTTTTGGGATATATATCTTTGTGTATGATATCTACTTTTTCGTGATAAATTACCTTACCAAGAGGATTTACTATCTTTCTTACAATATGAGGTTTTACAAGATTATCAGTGGCAAGGGCGGCATAGGCGTTTGTCAAATTTAGAGCGTTTACAGCGATACCTTGTCCTATGGTAGCAAACATACGGTTTATGGGATAGTAAAAGTTTGGTAGTATGCCGGCTTGTTCTCCGGGGATTATCCCATACGGTTTTACTAGGTGAAATAGGTTTACCACATTCTCTGCGTCTTCTCTTGTAAGATGTGAGGCTACTTTCATAGCGCATACGTTGCTTGATACTATTAGTATTTGAGACATCGTTAGTATGCCGTTGTGCTCTACGTCTGTTACTATATGTCCGTAAAAATCCCCTCTGCCACCATGAGCGTTGCAAGTCTCTCCTCTGTGTATGTATCCTTTTGCCATTGCGTATCCCAAAAAGAAAGGTTTCATAACAGAGCCTGGCTCGAAAACATCTGTGACTGCTGAGTTTCTCCAATCTCTTTGCGGATAATTGTAATAATCGTTTGGGTCAAAATCTGGATATGTAGCCATGCCAAGAATATTACCGTTTCTTACATCCTCTACTACTATTGCCACTCTTCTTGGGTTAAACTCTTTTACTATTTTGTTTTTTATGTCTTCTACTATAGATTGAACACCCATATCTATGGTCAAATAAACATCGTTTTGAGTGCCCGCATCTTGTATGGAAAGGGGTCTTAATACCATTTTACCCTCTTTTGGGGCAAAAATTGTCATCACTTCTATGGGCTTGCCACCTAAATATTTGTTTAAAGCGTATTCCATGCCATCCAAACCTTTCCCATCCCATCCTACAAACCCTATGAGGTTTGAAGCTACGTTGTGATTTGGGTAAAATCTTTTAAAGTCGTTTTGTATTCCTACGCCTTTTGAGTTATCTGTGTCCAAAATAGCTTGTTCTGCTAAGCCTTTATCGGATTGTGGAGCATGCCTTACTATCCAAACAAATCTATCTTTTGAATTTAACGTGTTTAGTATCTGATCTTTTGGGATATTTAGTATTTTTGATAGCTTATCGGATAATTCGTTTTTATGTTGTACAAACTTTGGGAATGCGTATATGGAAATCGTGGGCAAGCTTATGGCTAAAGGCTGACCATTTTTATCCAATATAGAACCTCTATAAGATGTTATTTTTATAATACGCCCTTTTGGGAAGTCTGCCAATACTCTTTTAACGTAGTCCTCACCGGCTATTACTTGTATATAGAAGGCTCTTGCAAGTATTACCGCATAAAGGACAAATATTGCAAATATAACGACCTTTAGCTTTCTTGTGGATTTTATTGTAAGGCTTTGTTTTCTCATTGGTTTAAAAAGGTTATATCGTTCCACGATACCGGTTGATAATCTTTACCTTTGGCGAAATCTTTGACAGAGTAATAATTTATCTTGTTTGTTATGTAGGCTTCTAGCTCTAAATTTTTGGTTTTTAAATCTTTTATCTTTATTATCATCTTGGCTTGCTTATAATGTTCGTATTTTACATAACTAGAATAAAGTATATTTACTATCAAAAGCAAAAAACTAACTATTAAGAGCTTCATCCTCTTTTTCATTATAACATAACTTTGCGCAACGTAATTTTGCTGATCTTGCCCTTCTGTTGTAAAGTAGCTCCTCATCAGAGGGTATTATCGGTTTTTTGGAGCAAAGTTTGAGCTTGTCAATGTTGTGTTTAATAAACTCCTTTACTAGCCTGTCTTCTAAAGAGTGAAAAGATATAAAGGCAAATCTTGAGCCTTCTTTTGCAAAATCAAGAAGCTTGGAAAGAGCTATCTTTATATCTTCAAGTTCGTTGTTTACCTCTATTCTTAAAGCCTGAAACACTTTTGTAGCTGGATGTATTTTGCTGTATTTATGATGATAGCAATGTGATACTATGTCTGCTAGTTCTTTTGTGGTCTCTACGGGCTTTTTCTTTCTATAGTCTACTATAGCTTTTGCTATTTTTTTGGATAGTTTTTCTTCGCCGTATTTGTAAAATATATCCGCTAATTCTTTTTCTTTATAAGTATTTACAACGGTATAAGCCGTTTTTGGCTCTCTTTTGTCCATTCTCATATCAAGAAAGTCTTCTCTTTGGAAAGAAAAACCCTCCTCTTGGTCAAGTTGCAAGGAAGATACTCCAAAGTCAAAAAGTATTGAGTCAAAATGTTGAAATCCCTCTTCTTTTAGAACAACATCAAAATCTTTGAAGGAACCTTGATAAAGGGCCGTATTAAATCCTTTGAGATTTTCTTTTGCTATTTCAAGAGCCTTTTCGTCTTTGTCTATGCCTATTAAAAACGTGTCTTTGCATACTTCTAAAAGCGCTTTAGCGTGGCCTCCCAACCCAATGGTAGCGTCTATGTGTATTTTAGGGCATGGGTTTGACAAAAAATCTACAACTTCTTTTAAAAGTACGCTTTTATGCATTTACCATATTTGTGATAGTGTCCAATATGCCTTTTGCAGTGGCGTTATAATTGTATCCCCCTTCTAACGTTGCAACTACTGGTATGCTTAGCTCTTTTGCGGCTTTTACAATGATGTTTGTAATCTCTTTTATACCGTTAGAGCTTACTCTCATAGGACCAAGAGGATCATCTTCATGAAGGTCGTACCCTGCGCTTATAAGAAGTATATCTGGTTTAAAAGCTCTAAAACTCTCTAAAAACTTTGTATTGTAAACTTCTATGTAGGTATCATCGCCAGTACCTGCTTTTAGAGGTACATTTAAAGTGGCGCCTAGTCCTTCTTTAAAGCCTCTTTCATCTTCTTTACCAGTGCCAGGATAATAAGGGTAGCAGTGAGTGGAAAACAAAAATACAGAACCATCTTCGTAAAAGGTGTGCTGTGTGCCGTTTGGATGGTGTACATCAAAATCAGCTATATAGACTTTTTTATATCCAAGACTTTGGGCTTTTCTTGCTCCTATAGCCACGTTGTTGAATATACAAAAACCCATGGCTTTGGCGTATTCGGCATGATGTCCTGGCGGTCTTACCAGACAAAAAGCAGCTTCAAATTTGCCGTTTTTTATGTCTTCTAAAGCGCTTATTATAGCACCGGCTGCAAACATAGCGGCATCATAGCTATGCTCGTTTGCGTAGGTATCCGGGTCTAGATAACCACCGCCTTTTTTACAAAATTCGTATATTTCTTGAATATAGTATATATCGTGGATTTTAGATACATCTTCTACAGATGCTTTTTTGGGCTTTTCAAAGGATATCAAATTTCTTATGTTAGAATCGTTTATATACTTTAAAGCGGTTTTTAATCTATTGGCGTTTTCTGGATGTTTTGGCTCGTCGTGTAATAAGTAAATGTCATCGTAATACAAGGCGGTCTTCATAGCCTTGCCTCTTTGACATTTTTTCTTTTCCACAGATTTATAGAGGGCATATTTTCATAGAATGCTTTTTGAAGTTCTGAGATTTGTTTTAGACTTTCTAAGCCTAAATCTAGCATGGCGTTAAATTCTTTTCTAGTATAAGTGGCTTCTTCTCCCAACGAGTGGATTTCTACTATTTCGCCATTTCCAGTAGCCACTATTGTCATATCTACAGCGGCGTTGGAATCTTCCTCAAAATCAAGGTCTAGCATGATGTTTCCATTTACAATTCCAACGGATACTGCCCCAACCGTATCTTTTATTGGTACTGAGTTTATGAGCTTTTGCTCGTTTAACTTTATGATAGCGTCTGTCATGGCTATAAAGGCGCCTACTATAGATGCGGTTCTTGTACCACCATCTGCTTGTATTACATCGCAGTCTATCCATATAGTTCTTTCGCCTATTTTTGTAAGGTCTATTATGGCTCTCATTGCTCTTCCTATCATTCTTTGAATTTCGTGGGTTCTTCCACCTATTTTACCAGTTACAGATTCTCTCATATTTCTTGTGGCAGTTGCTCTTGGTAGCATCGAATACTCTGCTGTTATCCAACCTTGGTTTTTGCCTTTTAAAAATGGAGGTACGTTTTCTGCGATAGAGGCTGTGCATATCACTCTTGTATTGCCAAATTCCACCAAACAAGAGCCTTCAGCGTGAATGTTAAAATCTCTTTGGATTTTTATAGGTCTTAGCTCGTCCAATTTTCTATTATCCTTTCTCATAGTTATATTATAACCCGTAGATGATAGTTTCTGTGCTTGGAAAATGCCCGCCCTTATATGTAATGAGGTCTATATTTTTGTTTAGCTCTTTTGTTTTGTAGGCTTCTTTTATTGGTACTATCTTGTCTTCTTCTCCATGTATTAACTTTGTAGGTATTTTTAGGTTTTTAACTACATCTTTTAAATCTAACTCTATGTATTCTTCGAGGATTTTTAAAGCTATATCTTTGTCTGGATAATCTTTTCTAAATTCAAAAGGGTAAGCGTTTTTTCTAAACTCTTCTAAACCTCTGTAAAAATCTTTTTTCATTGTCCTTATAAAAGCTAAAAACGTGATTTTATCGTAAGCTTCTTTAAAGTGAGGGCTAAAGCCTATGAGTGTTATGCTGTTTATGTTGTCGAGATATTCTGTTAACATAATTCCTAAAGATGCGCCCATAGACCAGCCTATTATATCTATATTTTCATATTGATTTAGCATATTTTTATAAACTTGTATAGCTTCTTGTAAAGAGCCTAAGCGATTTCCATGGCCTGGTAGCTGAAGCTTTAGGCCATCTTCTTTGAATACGCTTTCGTCAAATCCCCAACCGTGGATAAAAACCTTCACTTTTTTATTATATCAAATTTTTTAGCTTTTACAATAACTTATGATAATTTAATATTTTTATGCTAATTAAAGTTGAGTATGTTATTATCAGAAAGTATTATAAAACACTTGACAAATTATAAAAAAGTTAATATAATTTTTTTTAGAAAAACTGGAAAGGAGGTAAGAAGCATGAAGTTAAAGCCAATTTATGACAGAATTGTCGTAAAGCGCATGGAAGAAAAAGAGCAAAAAACACCATCTGGTATAATCATACCAGATACAGCTAAGGAAAAGCCTCAAGTAGGTGAAGTTGTGGCCGTTGGAAGCGGCAAAGTGTTAAACAACGGTGATTTAAGACCCCTAACTGTAAAGGTAGGTGATAAGGTGCTTTTCAACAAGTACGCTGGCACTGAAGTAGAGTTAGACGGTGAAAAATATCTTGTAATGGCTGAAGATGAAGTTTTAGCTATTATTGAATAATTTTAAAAACTTAAAGGAGGTAAAAGTATGGCAGCAAAACATGTTATTTATGGAGAAGAAGCAAGAGCAAAGTTAAAAGCAGGAGTTGATAAGCTTGCAAATGCAGTTAAAGTAACTCTTGGCCCTAAAGGTAGGGAAGTCATCATTGAAAAGAAATGGGGCGTTCCAGTGGTGACAAAAGATGGTGTCACCGTTGCCAAAGAGATAGAGCTAAAAGATCAATTTGAAAACATAGGCGCTCAACTTGTAAAAGAAGTTGCTTCTAAAACTGCCGATGTGGCAGGAGACGGTACTACTACAGCTACAGTTTTGGCTCAAGCTATATTTACTGAAGGGCTAAAGGCTATAGCTTCTGGCGCTAACCCTATGGATTTGAAAAGGGGTATAGATGAAGCTGTAGAAATGGTAATAGCTGAAGTGAAGAAAGCATCTATACCAGTAACCAGCAACAAAGAAATAGAACAAGTTGCTACTATATCTGCCAACAACGACCCAGTGATAGGAAAGTTGCTTGCTGAAGCAATGGAAAAGGTAGGAAAAGATGGCGTTATAACGGTAGAAGAGTCAAAATCTTCTGAAACTACATTAGAAACTGTCCAAGGTATGCAGTTTGACAGAGGATACTTATCTCCATACTTTATAACGGATCCCGAGAAGATGCAAGCTGTTTTAGAAAATCCATACATACTGATATTTGAAAAGAAAATAAGCAATATAAAAGAACTCTTACCAGTGCTTGAAAATGTCGTAAGAGTTGGTAGACCACTGCTTATAATAGCTGAAGACGTAGAAGCCGAAGCTTTGGCTACGTTGGTGGTCAATACGTTGAAAGGTGTAATAAGAGCTGTAGCCGTGAAAGCTCCTGGTTTTGGTCAAAGAAGAAAAGATTATTTAGAGGATATAGCTATACTTACCGGCGGTCAAGCTATCACAGAAGACCTTGGTATAAAGTTGGAATCTGTAACCCTTGATATGCTAGGCCAAGCTGAAAAGGTAATAGTAGACAAAGAAAATACCACAATAGTGGGTGGTAAAGGCGATAAGAAGAAGATAGAAGCTCGTATAGAGCAAATAAAGAAGCAAATAAAAGAAACCACCTCTGATTACGATAGAGAAAAACTCCAAGAAAGACTTGCAAAACTCTCCGGTGGTGTAGCTATAATAAGAGTTGGAGCTGCTACCGAATCCGAGCTAAAAGAAAAGAAGGCAAGAGTAGAAGATGCTGTGCATGCTACAAAAGCTGCTGCTGAAGAAGGTATAGTAGCTGGTGGTGGTACAGCGTTGGCAAAGGCTTCAAGGGTTTTGGAAAACTATACAAATCCTAACAAGGATAGAGAGCTTGGCGTAAAGATTATATACAACGCTTGTAAATATCCTCTAAAACAAATAGCCTACAACGCTGGTTATGAAGGTTCTTTGGTGCTTGAAAAAGTATACGAAAACCAAGACAAGAACTACGGTTTTGACGCCGCTAACGGTGAATACAAAGATATGGTAAAAGCCGGTATTATAGACCCGACTAAGGTGGTGAGAACCGCTCTTCAAAATGCAGCATCAGCAGCAGGTACTATGCTAACAGCAGAAGCTCTCATAGCTGAATTACCAGAAAAGAAAGAAAAGACTCCAACTCCAACTGATATGCCACCAGATTTTGATTAATAAACCTTTCAAGGCCCCGTTTCGGGGCTTTTATAATGACATATATAAAACATCTCAAACTTTGAACCTTTTATATCACCTCTTTTAAACTTTTCGATATCCTTTAAAAATACCAAAAACCTTGACTCTGAATCTGTATAAACATAGCCTTTCCAAAGGGGATTTTTGCAGGGATCTTGAGTTATTAAAGTTCCCGATCTTGAGTTTTTGCTAAAGGGTTTTATATCTGTTTCAGCATAAAAAGGAAGCTGATGGATGAAGTATCCTTCGTAGTAAACTGGTTTATCGTCTTTGTATAGTTTTATAATTTCTCCCATTTGTCTGTAAGGTCTAAAGGGTTCTATAGACGGTAGTATAAATAGCACAATTCCATAGTATATTAAAAGCCCTATACTAAAAAGTGTCCAAAACATGTATTTGAAGTATTTTTTTGTAATGGCGTTTATGCCTACAATAAAACCCATTGCTGGATAAGTAGGTATTAGATATGTGGGTATTTTCATCTTTATCAGAGAAAACACTGTAAAAAGAGAGAAAAACCATACGCTTGCCAATTTTACAGTTTTAAAGCTTTTAGGATTTAGAAAAGCTAGATAGAGTATTAAGGAAAACGGTGCAAAGGATACAATGGTATCTTTTATGTAAAAATACCAGGGGTCAGATTCTAAGTCATTTATCCTTTTTATATTTTCTACGTAAAATTTATGAATGAGAAGGTCTTTGTAAGGAGAGTTTAAAACCTCTATATACCATATACTTCCTGCAATAAGGGCTATCAAAAACGCTATATAAAGCTTGATATCTTTTAGTTTTTTTATATCATCAAATACTATATACCAAAAGCCCACAAAACCAACTATCAACACTCCCACTGGTCCTTTTGTAAGCATCGCCAGAGAAGAGGATATTGTAGCTGTAAATAAATAGATATTTTTTGAGCTTTTAAGATAAAAATACAAAAGATATATAGAGCTACTTATGAAAAAGCAAAAAAGCACCTCTGGTGAAGCGTATCTAGCGTTTGAAACAAACTCCAAAGCCATACCAGTAGCTATAGCTCCGTACAACCCAAGATTTTTTTGTAGCTTTTCACCAAAGCAATAAGTAAATATCACGCAAAAAGCTCCCGCCAGAGCAGATGGTAACCTCAGCGAGAAGCTTGATACTCCAAAAACCTTAAAGGATAAAGCTATAAGCCAGTATAAAAGAGGGGGTTTTGCAAGTCTTATATGGTCGTTGTAAATTGGTATTAAATAATTACCGGTTTTTATCATATTTAAAGCGGCATCTGCGTAGAAAGATTCATTTGGTGCAAAGACTTGGTTGGTTCCAAGGTTTATGAAAAAAAGACCTATAACCAATAAAAGCAGTAGATAGTTTTTACGCGATATCAAATAATCCATCGTTAGTTGGGCTAAAAAGCCTTCTGTGAAGCTTTAGAGCGAAGTTGTCGGTCATTCCTGCTATATAATCGCAGGCTAGTCTAAAGCGCTTTTGTTCGTTGTCATGACAACCTTCTACATCCCACATGTATCTAAAATCATCTGGATAGTATTTTCTGGCGTCTTTTTGAGATAACACTTCAAAGAGTTCTTCTATTACAAAGCTAAGCTTGTGTCTTAGCTGTTCTAGTCTATAATCGTTTATAAAAAGTTCTTTGCTTATACTTTTTAAAATATGTACTTCCCATTTTGCTACATCTTCTATTTCTAATTTGTAGTCGTATCTTTGTGTGTTTGGTCTTTTTTTATCGTTTTCTACTATTCTTGTGGCATTTATAAACTTGTGTATCCTAAAAGATGTGAAGGTTTTTAAAAGTCTTTTTCGTTCAAAAGGGTTTGTTTTTTGGATTTTATAAAGCTCTTCCTGAAATTCTCTTAGTATGTGCTCTGCAAAGGTTTTATCTATATGTTGGCTTTCGGCATCTTTTAAAATATATTCTCCTATTTTATCTATTACAATGGAATTTATCAAGGATAGTCTTACTCCATCTTCTATGTCGTGTACTGAATAGGCTATGTCATCTGCCCAGTCCATTATTTGGGACTCTAAGGGCGTTTGGCCGTCTTGATAATATGGGTCTATAAACTCAAGTTCTTCTTTGTGCTCTAAGTATATACCCTTTTTGTTGTCTTTTGATAAAAATCTTTTATACTTTATTACCCCATCCAATACTGCCCTTGTTAGATTTAATCCATAGCTTTTATTCTCTTTTAAAGCTTTTATCTCAAGATAAGTGAGAATCCTTATATTTTGAGCGTTTGATTCAAAGAAACCATACTCTGCCATTAGATTTCTCAACGTTTCTTCGCCAGAATGTCCTAAAGGTGGATGCCCTATGTCGTGAGCCAATGATATGGCTTCTAAGACAGTGCTGTCTAGTCCATGTTTTATGGCTATACCTTTTGAAATCTGTGCTACTTCTAAACTATGGGTTAACCTTGTCCTGTAAAAATCCAAATACCCAGGGCTCATTATTTGGGTTTTGCCTTGTAGTCTTCTAAAAGCTGAAGAATGTATTATCCTCGCTCTATCTCTTTCAAAATCATCTCTTACGTCCGTATCTTTCTTTTTTTCTATAAAATCATCGTCTTTGAATAGTCTCTCTTTGTCAAAATCGTTGTAAGTTATCATTAAAATATATTAGCATAATTAGATTTTATTAAATTGTATATAATTTTATTATGAACATAGATGATATAGCTTTTGACGAAAAGGGCTTGGTGCCTGTGGTAGCTCAGGATGCTTTTACTGGTGAGATTAGGATGCTAGCTTATGCCAACAAAGAGGCTATAGAAAAGACACTTCAAACTGGATACGCTCACTACTTTTCACGTTCTAGGAATGCTCTTTGGAAAAAGGGTGAAACTTCTGGAGAGCTTCAAGAGGTGTTGGAGATAAGGGTTGATTGTGATAACGACGCCATTATATACATGGTAAAACAGCATAAAGATATAGCTTGCCATACTGGTAGTAGAAATTGTTTTTTTAAGGCTTTTGATAAAGAGAAATCATCGTTGATGCCTTTTGAAATACTACCATTTTTAGAAAGGCTTGTAAAAGATAGAATATCAAATCCACAGGAAAATTCCTACACTTCTAAGCTTATAAAAGAGGGTCTTGACAGGATAATTCAAAAAATAGGTGAGGAGTCTATAGAAAGTGTTATAGCCTTTAAAAACCAAGATAAAAAAGAGATTGTCTACGAGCTTGCAGATTTGATGTATCATATTTTGGTGGGGCTTGGTTATGTTGGTATATCTTTTGAGGATGTGGAAAAAGAGCTTGTTAGAAGACATAAATCATAGCAACTGTATTATTTTAGCCTTAGATTATGATTATCAATTTTAAGGAGGCTTTTATGGAAGCAACTACTTTAGTTTTTACAGTTTCAGAATTGGCTTCTCAGGAAATAGCTAAGATAGCCGCTGAGAATAGCATTGAGAACCCTATGCTTAGAATAAGGGTTGTGCCAGGCGGATGCTCTGGTTTTCAATACGCTATGGGCTTTGATGACACCGTTGAAGAAACCGATATAGTTTTAGAATCAAACGGCACAAAGATCATTATAGACCAATTTTCTGTTCCATACATCAACGGTGCAGAGCTCGATTATGTTCAGGACTTTATGGGTGGTGGATTCACCATCAAAAATCCAAACACCTTTGGCGGTGGCTGTAGCTGCGGTTCTGGTGGTTGTGGCTCACATTAATTATACACTTTTCCCGCCGCGTGGCGGGTTTTATTTTTAATTATTTTACAGTTAGTTAAAATTTACTATACTTATATAATTTTTTAAAGATTTTAAGATATTCATAAATTTTTCATAATTCCTTCACTTATATTACACTCACATAGAGTATTATTCTTTAATGAAAAAATTAATATTGGCTTTTGGGATAGCGAATGGGTTGGTTTTTGCTAAAAGCCTTAAAAACGAGGTTTATGTAAACCTTTTTTCTGGAAGGCTTCCTGGTATAAGAAGCGTAACTTTAAGGCCAGAGTTAAACGTAGGATATAAACTTCATTTAGGGATAAACAGATTTGATGCGGATTTTAAAGCAGATGGATATTACGGTTCTGCTGATACTGGGGCTGGTACCCAAAGAAACAAGCTTTTGCAACTAAACTTAAAAGCTCTAGGTCTTTACAACTTTTATGAAGATAAACATTCTAAAATAGGTATTGGGCTTTTTGCTAAAGATTATCAACCATTAACCTCTTTCAAACCATCTATTACCTCATCTCAGGTTATACAGTATGCTACTGAGGAAAGGGAAATACCTACTAACGATACGTACAATTTTGGCTCCAGGCTGAGAGCGAAATATTGCTATAAGAAGATAGTGTCTTCGGTTTTTACCGATGTATATTTTTACGGCAATAGGGTAGCTCCGAACTTGGTTCCTTATGCTCCTTTGCTTAGTATAGGCACAAAGGATAAACTGTTTCTAATAGGTGATGTAGAAAACCCTAAACTTGCTTTAAACCTCGATATGAGATTTTATTTTGAAAGAAAATACGGCAACAAAATATTTACATCTCACGACGGGCTTGCCGGGACAAAAAGAGAATTTGATTTGACAGTAGGTTTTATGTATTATCTTACAAAAAATCTTGATTTTCACGTAGAAACTTATGGTTTTAACAATCTAAACAGGGGAAACTCTTCTACGCTGCCAAGTGGATTTAAAGATGGTGTATATGCTGGTTTTGGTTATAGATTTTAAAGCTTTTGTTGAAAAAGTACATAAAAACTCTCGCCCATGCTAAGTATAAGGTTTTTAAGCCTAGAGCACCTTTCAATGGAGTATGCCTCCTCCTCCTGGCATACTTCTTCTAAGGTTGCCACAAAGTAAGGGATTTCTATCAGGAAGTCCCTTTGCTTTTTTAAAAATATATTTTTAAAACCAAAATACTCACCTATTTTTTCAAGCATAGAAAAATCTACCATATATGTGATATCAAACATATCTTCTGTATAGATATTTTGAATAATTTTTGAATCCTTATAACCTCTTATAGTGTTTTTGTAGGGTGATGTCTTATATCCGTAATCTATGGTAAGCATATAACCTTTTTTCAATATTTTAGATAATCTTTCATATATATAAAAGGCGTCTAAAGGAAGTTCGTAGTAGTTATCATCTATGTTGAATATATCAATAAAGTGTCTGGTATCCTTGTGAGGCTCTTGCCACACTTCTTTTAAGCCATTTATATAAAGTTCTTTTTTGTCTTTTACAGGAGCTATGCCTAAAGCATCGAAAAATTCATTTGATAGTATTATACCCTCAAAAGGTTCTAATTCTTCTAAGGAGCTTGTCCAGATTACATTTTTGTTGTTTAAAAGGTTTTTTTGTACGTTTGTTAGATAATGGCTTGTTTCATATATAATGTAAGCTACATCTAACACTTCTAATATATCTCTTGCCATTATACCGTTTCCGGCTCCAAGTTCTAATATCTTTGGATTGTCAAATTCATTTAGATAGTCTTTTATAAAATATGCTACGCTTTTACCAAAAGCTTCATCTAATTCTGGGGATGTAAAAAAATCTCCTCTTCCTATCTTAGGATTTTCATTGTAGTATTTTTGGGCTTTTTGTATAAAAAAATCGTAAAAACGTTTCATGCTAAAATTATACATCATGATAATAAAAGAGATGACAAAAGAGCATCTGGACGAGGTTATAGAGATAAACAACGTCTCGTTTACCACCGATGCTTGGAATGAACAAGGTTTTTATAGGGAGTTTAGTCTAGATTATTCAAAAAAGTGGGTGGGCATAGAAGATGGCAAAGTAGTGGTATATGCTATATTTTGGTGTCATGGTGCTGAGGCTTTTATGATGACCTTTGCTGTACATCCTGATTATAGGTCAAAAGGTATAGCTTCTTATTTTCTAGCAGAGGTCTTCAAGTTTTTAAAAAAGGAAAATATAGATTATGTAGAGCTTGACGTAAGAAAATCAAACTTACCAGCCATAAATCTATATAAAAAGCTTGGATTTAAAATTGAAAGGGAGCGTCCTGGTTTCTACTCGGACGGCGAAAACGCTTTTGTAATGTCAAAAGAGCTAGTATAGGTAATTCTTAAACTTATTGAAGTTGGCTATAGCCTGAGCTAAATTTAGCCTTTTTTCAGACGCTACCCCTATGATATAGTCTAAAATCTTTATGGATTCTTCAATATCCTCTTTAGACTCTTTTGATATATCAATTGTTGCTAGCTCTTCCAAACACTTTTGAGCTTTATCGTACTCTTCGGTTTGTACGAAGATCTCACACTGAAGGAGCAGCTTTTTCAGTGGCGACTGATTTTGGTCCATATTCTCTTCTCTCTAACTCTTCCCAAGCTTTTTTAACACCTGATAGCATCATTATCATATTTTGTAGAAGCTCTTTGTCGTTTTTCTGATTTGCTATAAGAAGCCCCTCTAATATAACTCTATAGAAGTTTGAAAGGTCTACAGCCACTTGGCCACCCTTCTCGAAGTTGAGGGAGTCGTGTAGTATGGCTACAGCTTCCGTGGCCTTTGTGATATACTCGCATTTTTTAATAAGATTGTCAATATTGTCAAGACCAGCATCTATAGCCTCTATAGCCAGTTCCATAAACTCAATAGCTTTATCGTAAGCTATAATAATGAGCTGTAAAGGGTTTGCGCTGAAAAGCATGTTTTCCACATAGCTATCCTTTAGATCTTGATACATATTCTACCTCCTTTATCCTAAAAGTGTTTGGAGCTTTGTTATCTCAGCGCTGGAGCTTGCCATAATGGCCTCCACTTGAGAAAATTGTAACTGTAGCTGTTGCTGTTGCAATAGCAACGATTGTTGCATTTGATATATCTGGTTTTCTGTGTATGCATAGTTTGAAGATATGTTGTTTTCCTCTGTCATAAGTGCTCCGTTTGGCGATATTATATTCATGATAGCTTGACTTAGGCTACTTACAAACGCCGTAACAGAGCTAAGCGCTGTTTGGGAGCTAGTGCTTAGTATATTCTGAAAACTGTTTGAATCAAATTGCAGTTGTCCTGTTTGATAGTTGTAATTTACCACTCCAAGATTTTCTAAAGGTTGTACTACGCTTAAAAGCTGACTTTTTATACTGGTTAGTATATAGTTGCCCATAAAATCACCGGGTATTATAAAAGGATTTGCAGATGTTAAAGAGTTTTGAGAAGGATAAGTGCCTGGTTTTTCCGTTAGAACGTTTATAGGTGTCAATATGTTGTTTATTTCATTTATGAGGTTTGAAACGTTGTTTGCCACTTGTGAGGTATCTTGAGATATGCTCAATACCACAGAACCTGTACCAGATAAGTTTAGCGTCACTCCGCTTAGAACATTTTGTATTTGGTTTACATTTGACGTTACGCTTGCTCCTCCAAAGTTTATGACGGCATCTTGCGCATTTTGTATATAGTTTTGTGTGAAGATGCCGGAGCTGTCTCTAGCCACTATGACATGTTGGGTTGTGGAAGGTGATGTTACAAAGGTAGATGCTCCTTGTTTTTCTGCAATCATAAGACTGTATGTGCTACCGTTGTAAAATATTGAAGCTGTTACATCTGAACCAGCGGTATTGTTTATTTCGTTTACTATATCTTGTAATGTATTTGTACCATTGTAAGTTATGTTGAACTCTTGGACTCCTGGAGTAGTATTGCTTAGATTGTTGTCTGTAATGCCAGAAGAAGATGTATCTGATCTAAAGAATAAGCTTATAGTTCCACTTTGTCCCAGTTGTGTATTCAAAGAGGAAAAACTTCCTAGTAAAGATATCTCTGGTTGTGCTAGTTGTTGGACCGTTATATTGTATGTGCCTGGTGATGTGCCTGGAGAAGCGATAGCGGTTAGTACGTTTGGGTTTGAACTCATGGCTGTCATAGAACCCGTAATAGGGTTTAGCACAAAGCCCATCATAGTGGAAAATACAGACATTGATTGATTGTAAATGTAGTTTACCTCTTGCATTTGATTTTGCATATAAGCAGCTTGTTGGCTAAGCGATATAAGTGGTAAACTACTAGATGACATCACAGCGGCCAATATGCTACCGCTATTGAAGAGGTTTGAAAATCCAGATAAAGCTATACCAGCCATATTATACCTTCTTGTTCACGATGATACCGACTAAATTATTTATAGCCTCAGCTATTCGTATCATATATTCTGGTGGTATCTCCTTTATTACTTGATTTGTTTTATTGTCTATAATTTTTATCACTACGCTGTCGGCTTTTTTGTCTATAGTAATGTTTAAATGGGTGTTTAGGTAGGATAGATTTGTCGTAAGTTGCTCTATAGCTTTCTGAATTTGCTTTTCTAAATTGTCTGTAATGTCTTGTTGTCCATCTTGATTTTCATTTTGGATATTTTGATTGTTTGTATTATTTTGACTATTTTGTGGCTGTAGCGTAGTGTTAGACTGGTTGGTTTGAGGATTCTGTATAGTTTGATTGTTTAGCTGATTTGTTAAAACACCATCTAAACCTCCAAGTTGAAGCGGTGTCATGTTAAATACCTCCAATGCTTTCTTATAAATAACATATTACCAACCTAGCCTTTTTCAATGATATTGTTATCGGCTTTTTTGAGAAAATTTTTAGCTTCTTCTATTTTAAACATTTTTTCTTCGTATGGTCTTATCTTTAGAAAGATACCTTGCAGGTTTTTGTCAATATGCTTTATGGTGTTTATCTCGTATATGAGGTTGTCGTTTCTTATCACTTCTGTTTTTTCTAGGACATCCCATAGTGTTTTAAGCATGTTGTCTATATCTCTTCTTCTTTTGTCTGGAAGGAATATTACCGCTTCTATAGATACTTTGCAAGAAAAGGGTTCTTTAAAACCTGCATTTTTTAGTTGTAAGCTTATTTCCCAGGAGGCTTTGGTTTCCCACGAGGAGATGTTCCATGGTTTAAATACTCCTCCTCCTTTTTGCCTTATATATCTGTTGGCTTTTCCTTTTGGGGGTTCTGAAATAAATAAATACAACGTATTTTCTTCCATGATAAAATAGTATACTATGTTTGTGCCTGTGTCTATATTAAACGAATTTGTTGAAGTAAAAGACCCTCAATATGTTGCTGAGAGGTTGTCTATTTCAGGTACAGAAACCTCTTTGAGAACGTTTGGTATAGATGCAAAGGGTGTAAAAGTAGGTGAAATTTTATCTATACAAAAAGCTCAAAATTTGAATTTGTGCAAAGTATTTGTGGGAGATTCTACCGTTGATATAATTACAAGTGCCTCAAATGTTTATGTAGGGGCGAAAGTGCCAGTAGCTTTAAAAGGAGCGTCTTTAAACGGCAAGCTTATAGAGGAAAAGTCTTTCAACGGCATATTGTCTCAAGGTATGATGCTTTCGGCGTCAGAGCTAGGATTAGACGATGTTGAGGATGGTATTCTTATCCTTGACGATGATGTAGAAGTGGGCGCTGATGTTGTTAATCTCCTTGATTTTGGTGAAACCATTTTAGAATGTGAGATTACGCCAAACCGCGGTGATTTGCTTTCTGTGCTTGGAGTTGCTAGAGAAATTAGCGCTATAACAGATGAGTATTTGGCTTTTAATATAGATTTAAAAGAAGCTCCTGAAATAGATTTAGATATAGCCATAGAATCATACGGTTGTTATAAGTATGTAGGTGCTTTGATAAAAAATACTTTTGTTAAAGGCTCAAAACTGTGGCTTAAAAAAGCTCTTTGGAAAATGGGACTTAAAACTATATCTAACGTAGTAGATATCACAAATTATACTATGATGCTACTGGGTCAACCCCTTCACGCTTTTGATAAAGATAAAATCGGCGACAAAATCTTGATAAGACAAGCAAGAAAAGGCGAGAAACTAACAGCTTTGGATAAAAAAGATTACGAACTTGACGAGTCTATCATGGTTATAGCCGATAATAGAAATCCTATAGCGTTGGCGGGTGTAATAGGTGGGCTTCATAGTGCTATATCTTACGATACTAAAAATATTTTTTTAGAGTCAGCCCTTTTTGACCCTGTTTTTATAAGAAAAGCTTCAAAAAATTTGAAGATATCCACAGATGCATCTTATAGATTTGAAAGGGGTGTGGATATAAATATGGCTTTTAAGGCCTCTTTGTTTGCTCTAAATCTTATAGAAAAAGAGGCTGGCGGTATGGTAGTTGGTTGTAAAGAAGTCGTAAGAGAAGAACTACCCCCGAAAAAATTTTTCCTGCCCATGAACGATTATGTAAGATACACGGCTACTGCTTTTGATAAAGAAAAAATATCTTATATAGCCAGCAAGCTTGGTATATCAAATAAGCCTATGAGATGTGGCATAGAGTTTGAAACACCGTCTCACAGATATTATGATATAGATTCTCATGTTGATTTGATAGAAGAGATAGTAAGAGTTATAGATTTTAACAACTTTGAACCGCAGCCGCTTTCTTTGATACCAAAACCAACCGATGCCAAAAATACTTTATTTGAGCTTAAGAAAAAACTAACTGCCATTGGTCTAAAAGAGGTTATAAATTTAAGCTTTGACAGAATAGAGGATTACGAAGTGCTTGGATTAGAAGCCCCTAGTATTGAGGTAAAAAACCCTATACTACCTTCTTTTAGGTTTTTAAGAAGGTATATAACTCCATCTATGATAAGGATAGCAGAGCAAAATATTAAAAAGCATATATACGATTTTGCAATCTTTGAGATATCTGATGTCTTTAAAGAGGATACTTTGTCTACCCATATATGTATATTGCTTAGAGGTTTCAAAAGAATATATCCAAAAACTAAGTGGACTTTGCACCATGTAAAGGAGATTGTAAAGACCATAAACAAGGAAATATTTTTTGGCTTTTCTGAATATCAGTTTCTTCATCCTTATCAGCAGGGAAGTATAAAGTTTGGCGATAAGGTTATAGGCTTTTTTGGTCTTTTGAAAAGCGATATACTTCAGGATGCACTGATTTGTGAGTTTGAAATTCCTCCTCGCGATGCAAAGCAGAAAATAAAAGATGTGTCAAAGTACCCACCAGTAGTTAGAGATGTCTCACTGATAATGGACATTGATTTTGACGTTCAAAAGCTTATTCTTATCATAAGAGATTTTTTTGGAAGTATGTTGGAAGATGTTGTGTTGTTTGATTTTTATAAAGGAGAGCAAATAGAAGAAGATAAGAAGAGTGTTGGTATTAGACTTAGCTTGAGAGCCCTTGATAGAAGTTTGGAGGATGAAGAAGTTAACGTTCTAATGGAAAAGTTGTTAGAACGTTTAAAAGATGTGGGTGTAAAGCTTAGGGTAGTTTAATATAAAGGCCTGCCCTACTCGTTAGTGTAAAGATATTTTTGGGGCCTACATGTGAGCTAATAGGGAGCTCGGTAGTTCAGGAGCGTCTCATTGTAGACCTCTTGACAGGGCACCCACCTAGAAATAGGAGGCCCGCATGTATGTTTGCACGACGGTAGGGTGGGTTTTCAAAATTCTTCTTGTCTTTCTTCTCTTTGCCTCCTAAGACGGAGGTATATGTCAAAAAAGGACTTAAGAAATGTTTTTTTAAAAAGGCGAGATATGTTATCAGAGGAAGAGGTAAAAAACTCTTCCTTAGAAATAGCAAAGAATCTGTCAAAGGATAATGATTTTAAAAGGGCTAGCTCTGTTATGGCTTATATACCGATAAGAAAAGAGGTAAACCCCCTTATAGATATAAGTATATACAAGGGAAAAACTTTGTCTGTGCCGAAGATATTTGGCGATGAGCTTGTGCCTTGTCTTTACAAAGAACCTTTTGTGAAATCAGCTTATGGAACTTTAGAGCCTAAAGAATGTGAGAAAGTGGATATAGACCTTTGCTTGGTGCCAGGCGTATGTTTTGATAGGCATCTTTATCGTGTTGGTTTTGGTAAAGGTTTTTACGATAGATTTTTGTCTAAAAATAAGCATGTGTTTTCTATAGGGATTTGTTATGATTTTCAAATAGTTGATTCTATAGAAAGAGACCCTTTTGATGTAAAGCTCAACAAAATCATTTCTGAAAATTATGTAATAGAAGGAGGTAATTACCAATGGAAACTGTTGTTATAGGTATTTTGTCTATTCTGGTATTGGGACTTGCTGGGCTTGGTTTTATGGCTTTTAAGAAGCTAAATGAAAAACAAGCTACAAGTGTGCCAAGCACATCGGAGGAATCTAAGCTTCTTTTAGAAGAAGCCAAAAGACAAGCTGATGCTATATTAGAAGAGGCTAAAAAACAGCTTGAATACTCTAAGGAGCTTGCGGAAAGAGAAGCTTCTAAATATATGGAGTTTATAAAAGCCGAGAATGAAAAGCTAGAAAGAGAAAAAGAGGCTATAAAAAGGGAACTAGAGCTAAAAAAAGAAGAGCTAGAAAAAGATTACGCTAGAAGGAAGGAGGAATTGTCATCCAAAGAGCAAGCCCTAATCCAAAAGGAGAAAAATCTTGAGGCAAAAGAAACCAACATAGAGAGAAAGCTTCAAAGCCTTGAAAAAAAAGAGGAAGAACTTTATTCAAAAGAAAGAGAGCTAAAAGAGTTAGAGAAAGCTTTGCAGCAAAAGGAGAAGGAAATAGAGGCTCAGTATAAAAGCATAGAGGCTATGAAACACGATGTAGAAGAGTTGAAAAACAAGGAGCTGTTAGAGCTTCAAAGGATAGCTTCTTTAACAAAAGAGGAGGCTTACCAAGAGATATTAAAGAAAGTAGAAGAAGAGGCAAGGATAGAGAGTATAAAAATAGCCAAAGCCATAGAAGAAAAAGCTAGAGAAGAAGCTGAAAGAGAGGCAAAAAGAATTATCACTACCTCTATACAAAGATTATCTCCGGAGATTGCTATAAATTACAGTACCTCTACTATAGAGTTACCAAGCAACGAATTTAAAGGACGTATCATAGGTAGAGAAGGTAGAAATATAAGGGCTTTTGAGATACTGACGGGCGTTGACATTATAATAGACGACACTCCAGATACTGTTACGCTTTCTTCTTTTGATCCTATGAGAAGAGAGATAGCAAAGCAGGCTCTCGAAAGACTTATAATAGACGGTAGGATACATCCAGCACGTATAGAAGAGGTGGTGGAAGAGGTTAAAAAAGATATGGATAACAATATAAGAAAGTTAGGAGAAGAGACAGTAATGGAGCTTGGCATACACGATATGAACCCAGGACTTTACTACTACATAGGAAAACTTTATTATAGGACTTCTTATTCTCAAAATGTATTGCTTCATTCAAAAGAGGTAGCCACTATAGCTGGTCTTATGGCTGCTGAACTTGGCCTAAATGAAAAAGCCGCTAAAAGGGCTGGGCTTTTACACGATATAGGCAAAGCTATATCAAACGAAATGGGTGGTTCTCACACAGATATAGGCATAGAGCTTTGCAAGAAATACAAAGAGCCAGACTATGTGCTAAACGCTATAAGGGCTCACCACGAAGAAGAGCCTGTAAGATATCCAGAAGTGGCTTTGGTTTGTGCGGCAGATGCTCTTTCTGCGGCAAGACCAGGAGCTAGAAGAGAGTCCCTAGAAGCTTATATTAAAAGGTTGGAAAAATTTGAAGAGATAGGTAAGAGTTTTCCAGGTGTTTCCAACGTTTATGCTGTTCAAGCGGGTAGGGAGATAAGAGTTATAGTTTCTCCATCTGAGCTAACGGATGAACAAGCTTATGAGCTTTCTAAGAAAATAGCCAAACGAATTGAAGAGGAGATGGATTATCCTGGCAACATAAAAGTGGTGGTTATAAGAGAAAATAGGTTTGTGGAGTATGCAAGATGATATTTGTTTTATAGCTTTTGGCAAAAAAGCTTATATTTATATGGAGAGATTTTATGTATGAAAATACAAAGATAGATTTGGAGCTTATAAGAAAATATGATAAGCCCGGGCCAAGGTATACCAGCTATCCTACAGCAGTAGAATTTAAACCAGTATCTCCTGAAGTTTATAGACAAGAGTTAGAGGATATATTGAAAGATGACCGTCCTCTTTCTCTTTATATACATATTCCTTTTTGTGAAAATGCATGTTGGTTTTGCGGCTGCAACGTTATTATTTCTCATCGGACAGATGTAGCTAAGCCTTATTTGAACTATCTTTTTAAAGAAATATCTATGCTTAAAAATGTGTTAGGAGAGCATAAGGTAATTGATCAATTCCATATAGGTGGTGGTACGCCAAACTTTCTGGAAAACGATGATTTTAAAAGCATGATGGAATTTATTAGAAGTAGATTTAACTTTACCAAAGAAGCTGAGGTGTCTTTAGAAATAGACCCTCGCCACATAGATTATAACAAGCTTAAACTATATAAAGAGCTTGGGTTTAATAGAATTAGTATGGGTATACAAGATTTTGATAAAGACGTACAAGAACGCATAAATAGGGTACAAGATGAGGAACTTCTTAAAAAAGTAGTCTACGATGTGCGGGATTTAGGTTATAAAAGCCTAAACATAGACCTTATGTACGGCTTACCAGGTCAAACTGTTGATACATTTAAAAGAACAATAGAAAAAACTATAGAGCTTTCTCCAGACAGAGTAGCTGTTTTTAACTTCGCCTATGTGCCATGGTTAAAGCCTCTTCAGCGCAAAATAGATGCCACTATGCTACCAGAAGCCCCAACTAAGATAGATATGCTAAAGTTAGCTATAGAGCTTTTTGAATCTAGCGATTATGCTTTTATAGGTATGGATCATTTTGCTAAAAAAACCGATGAACTTTATTTAGCCCAAAAGCATAGAAAACTATGGAGAAATTTTCAAGGTTATACCACTAGAAAAGGTGTGCATCTTATAGGGATTGGAGCTACTTCTATAGGTATGCTGGATAAAGCTTACTTTCAAAACCATAAAACTTTAAGAGATTATTATAAGGCCTTGGACCAAAATGTTTTTCCAGTGATGAGAGGTTATATATTGACAGAGGACGATATAATAAGAAGAGAAGTTATTATGGATATAATGTGCAATCTTTACGTGGATAAAAAATACATATCTTCAAAATTTAATATAGATTTTGATACATACTTTGAAAAGGAGCTTTTAGAACTAGAAGAGCTAGAGAAAGATGGTCTTATCAACATGAGCGATTACAAAATAGAAGTTAATCCAGAAGGTAGGCTTCTTGTAAGAAATATAGCTATAGTGTTTGATATCTATTCAAAAGTAAAGGAAAAACCGACATTTTCTAAAACTATATAAATTTTTGAAGAAATTTTTATATTCTTATGCTATAATATTGGTATGGAACATTATGAGCATGTTATAACCAGCATAGTGGCTATGGTAGTGGCTTTAGGTATTGTTCTGGCCGCTGGCAAACCAAAGATTATGCCATCAAAGTTGCAGTTTGTCATAGAAACCTACGTAAATTTTTGTAAATCAATGGTGGTAGAAAATATAGGAGAGCAGGGGCTTAGATATCTACCTCTTATAGCTTCTATAGGACTTTTCGTATTTTTTGGAAATGTAATGGAACTTTTACCCTTTGTGGATGCTCCTACGGGCAATATAAATACTACACTAGCTCTTACACTCATTGTGTTTTTCTTGTATCATTTTGAAGGTTTTAGAGTAAACGGCATTGGATATATAAAGCACTTTATGGGACCTATTAAAGCTTTAGCGCCTTTTTTCTTTATTATAGAAATAATGTCTCATTTAGGAAGAGTCGTATCGTTGTCCTTGCGTCTTTTTGCCAATATGAAGGGTGGTGCAATACTTCTTATTTCGATAATAGGTGTTTTGATAGGCAATCCATTTACGCTGGCGGTTTCTCCAATAGTTCTTGTGTTCTTGATAACGATAAAGGTTTTGGCTATAGTTTTGCAAGCTTTTATATTTATGATATTAAGTACTATATATATAGCTGGTGCAGTGGTACACGAGGAGCATTAAAATGGATATAAACAAAATACTTCTTATAATGGATATGGAAAATGGCGACTGCACCGAGCTGATGGGTAAAATATTAGATGTTGTTAATAATTTTAAAGCAAGTTTGGACGTTCTTGTGGTGCTAGAGTCCGTAAAAAAGGCAGAAGATATAGCAACTTCCTTTGGTATGCCGTTTGACCCTTATATGAAGGAAAATAGCATAAAACATGTTACAGATAGGCTTAGACATCTTTTCCCAAAAGATATGAATGCAAATTTTCATGTAAAGGTGGGCGATTTTGACGAGGAAGCAGAGGCGGTATACAAAGAAGTAAATCCAGACATGATTTTATTAGCTTGTAACAATTTTAGTAAAGATATATCTAAATTCTCTAAATCCACAGGTAAACCCATTTTATTAATAAATTAGGAGGAACTTATGAAGCTTAAGACTTTCATGCTTTTGACTCTTGCTAGTAGCATAGCAATGGCCGATACTGCTAGTGCGGGTGGTTCTGATGCTCACGCCAGGGCACTTTTCTATGGTTTGATGGCGGTGGCCGCTGGTGTTTCCATAGGACTTGGTGCTTTGGGTGCTGGCGTAGGTGCTGGTTCTGCTATAAGAGGTGCCGAAGAGGGTATGGCTAGAAACCCAAACATGGCTGGCAAGCTTCAGACTATAATGTTTATAGGCCTTGCCTTCATTGAAACGTTTGCCTTGTATGCCATGTTATTCTCTATAATATTCGTATTTACCGGTATATTCTCAGGAAAAGCTGGTTTTTAAGTTATAAGCATCGCCGTGGGTAGAGGCGATTATAAGTATCTACCCCTTTGAAAAGAGGTTTTTATGACAAATGCTTTGAAACCACATATATCAAATAGAAAGAGAAAACGTGTAAGCGGCTTTTTAGCTCGTATGTCTTCTAAATCTGGTAGAAATGTAATAAGAAGAAGAAGACAAAAGGGAAGGAAGAGATTAGCTCCTTGAAACACTTGTTAGTAAAGTTTGTAAAGCTTTGGCAGATTTTTGTATCGCCATTGTATCCAAGCTCTTGTAGGTTTTACCCTACATGTTCTAACTATGCTATTTTGTCTATTGAAAAGTATGGTGCTTTTAAAGGAAGTTTAAAAGCTATTTGGCGCATATTAAGGTGTAACCCCTGGAACAGGGGCGGTATAGACTATCCCTGATGGAACAAGTTGATTTAAAAAGGCTAATAGTTGTATTTTTTGCGGTATCTCTTACTATACTAGCTTATCAATATATATCTGAATATTTTTTTAAAAGCCCGAAACCGACACAAATAAGTAAGACATCAAATGTTGAAACCAAAGAAAAACCTAATAATGCAATTTACAACTATAAAGGTGGCATCAATCTTCTTTTAAATGGTCAAAGACAGAGCGCAAATGTGAACAACGGCGTGCTATTGCATTTGAAAGATGCCGATGTTAAGTTTTCGTACAGCGGTGGTAGGATAGTTTATTACTATATCAAAAATTTTAAACAAAACCTTATAACACCCCAAGAGTATGCTTTAAAGATATTTCCTTTGGAAATATACACAGGAGACTCTTCTCTTGATCAGGCTATAAACTTTGATAATTACAACATTTCTGTAAATAAAGATGATGTAAGGATGACGTTAAATTTACCAAATATAAAAGTCGAGAAGGATATTCACTTTGATAAAGAAGGTTTTATATCTCATATTAATATAAGTTTATCTGGATATGATAAGCCTTATTTTGTAATGATTGGCAACAACCTCAACGAAGAAGATTTGCATACCCATCAAGGGCCTGTTTTTGATATAAACGGAAGCGTTAAAAGATTAGATAACGGCGATATAAAAACCTACAAAGCAATAACTGGAAACATATCTTTTGCCGGTGAAGAAAGCAGGTTTTTCTTTCAAGGTTTAAAAGGTCATATAAACTCTATCCAAATATACAAAGAGAGATTGGGAAAAGAAGACTTTACTCTTATGCTTGCATCTTTTAACGGTGAGGCTTTGATGTTTTTTGGGCCAAAAGAATATGATTGGCTTAAGAAAGCTGGTCTTACTGATGTGCTTGATTTCGGTGATTTTAGAATAGTGGTAGAACCTTTGTTTAAATTCTTATATTTTATCTATATAAAAACTGGAAACTGGATAATCTCTATTTTTGTCTTGACGCTTATAATAAGGATATTATTCTTCCCTCTAAATTACAAATCTACACTTTCTATGTCGAAGCTTTCAGAAGTAGCCCCAAAGATGGAAAAAATCAAAGAAAAGTATAAAGATGATCCAGTGAAGATGCAGGAAGAAATTATGAAGCTCTACAAAGAGGTAGGTTTTAATCCAGCCTCTGGGTGTTTGCCTATACTTGTTCAAATACCTATATTTTTCTCCCTTTACAAGGTTATTGTTATAACTGCTGATTTGAAATTAGCTCACTTCTTGTGGATACACGATTTAACCCAGAAAGATCCATATTATATTTTGCCCATCTTGATGGGTATAACGATGATTATGTCTTTGAGACTTACACCAAATCCAGATCCAAGACAAAACTCGGTTATGTATATAAGCTCTATATTTTTTGTTTTTTTATTTGCTTCGTTTCCAGCAGCTTTAGTGATATATTGGACTATAAACAACATACTCAGTTTCTTGCAAACTTATCTTATTAGAAAAGTGCTTTTAAAAGATAAGTTAGGTGCTCCGGTAAAAAGCTCTAAAACAAAATAAAAATGGTATAATGTTAGTATGTTTGAGTTTATAAGGAAACACAAAGAAACCTTTGCTATTTTATCAGGTATAGTAACTGCAGCGTTTTTCCTCTGGAATTTTGCCGCTGGCAACATAACATCTTTGTTTAACAAATCTACAGATTGTGTGGCTACGGTGGATAACAGGTGCATAAGCATAGTAGATTTTAGAAGAGTAGCAATGAGAACAAATCAGCAGATGACCCCTCTTCTAAAGCAAGAGATTTTAAACTCTTTGATAGATGATGAGCTTCTTTATGAAGAGGCAAAAAAAGAGGGGTTTGTTGTATCTGATAAAGAAGTGGCTGATATCATATCCAAAGACCCATCTTTTCAAGTAAATGGTAAGTTTAACTTTGAAAGGTATAAGGCTGTATTGGCAGAAGCTGGTTATACTCCGGAGACTTACGAGTCTTATATAAAAAAGCAGCTTACCATACAAAAATATACGCTTTTTATAACCAACGCTTCATATGTTAGCGATATAGAGTTAGATGAAGCCAACTTGATAAACAATACCTTGCTGTCTGGAAAAGTTTATATAGTAGATCCAAACTCTGTAAATATAAATTATAAACCTACAGAGCAAGAGATAGAGAATTATTACAACTCTCATAAAGATGAGTTTAAAGCTATAAACCCATCTTCAATAATATATTGGGAAACAACGGATAAAAATAAAGCAAGAGAAATTTACATGGCTCTTAAATCTGGCAAGATACCACCAGGGTTCAAGCCTTTTGACGAAAAGACAATGTCAAAACCTTTTGGTGCGGTGTTGAAGTCCCTTAATCCACAAAACCCTGTTTTGGTGGGTAATGTTGGAAATCAAATATATATATTTACATATCAAAATACTAAAAATGCTTCTATCTTACCGTTATCTGAGGTAAAAAATCAAGTTATTCAAGATATTGTAATGGAGAAAAAAATAATGGCTTTAAAAGATTTTGCTAAAAAGATTTACGAGGATTTAAAAGCTAAAAAACCTGTAAATATAAAACCCGTAGCTTTTAACAACTTATCTTTATCCAAGATATCCACTATGGTTGACATCAAATCTTCAGATATAGTGCCTATTATAACTGCTAAAACCCCGGCATTTTTTGGACCTTATGTTTCTTCAAATGGAACTGCTTATGTTATAATGGAGGTAGATTCAAGGACTCAAGGTAAAAACGCTAATTCTCAAGAAACCTTTTCACAGCTTGTAAGCCTAAAGGCAAATGTTTTAATGAATTATCTTATAAAGGATTTAAGAGAGCACGCTAAGATAGATATAAACAAAAACTTATACAACAACCTATGATATGTTAAAATAGTCCTATGAAAGAGAAAGAATTTTTGCTTTGGTCCAAAGACAAAAACGCTATTACCACAGCTTTAGAATCCGGTGTTAAAGCTATAATAGTTGAAAATCCTGAAGAAGCTCAAAATGTTTCAAAGCTTGGTAAAGTAGATACGTGGTTGTTGGGAGAAGACATAGAGTATATAAAGATTTTAAATAAGGACGATGAGATAAAAGCTGCAAAATCCCCAAAAAAAGTGTTGGTAGAAACCACAGATTGGACTATAATTCCTTTAGAAAACATAATAGCCCAAAAAGAAGATGTCTATGTAATAGTAAAATCTGAAGAAGAAGCCAAAACCGCTATCAACATATTAGAAAAAGGGGTGAAAGGCGTTGTATTAAAGAACCCAGATTTAAACCTTATAAAAAAAATATCAAATGTAGTAGAGCCAAAAGAAAAGTTAAATCTTGTGGAAGCTGAAATTTTAAGAGTGTTGCCGGTAGGTATGGGAGATAGAGTATGTGTGGATACCACGTCTATATTAAAAAGAGGGGAAGGTATGCTAGTGGGTAATTCTTCTGGTGGTATGCTTTTGGTAGCAGCGGAAACTGAAGAAAACCCTTACGTAGCCTCAAGACCTTTTAGAGTAAACGCTGGTGCTGTGCATATGTATATAAGAACTCCAAACAATAAAACTATATACCTATGTGAAGCAGAAGCTGGAAGGCCCGTAATAGCTTATGATAAAGACGGCAATGGAAGGGTAGTTTACGTAGGAAGAGCAAAGATAGAAAGAAGACCTATGCTTTTGGTAGAAGCTACTTCAAACGGTAAAAAAATATCTGCGGTACTTCAAAATGCCGAGACCATAAGACTTGTGACACCTTTAGGAGAGCTTATATCCGTAGTGGATTTGAAAAAAGGTGATAAGGTTTTAGGATATATAGAGCAAGAAGGAAGACATTTTGGTATGAAGGTGGATGAAACCATCACAGAAAAATGAAATACCTTGCACCTTCCATTCTTTCTGCTGATTTTTGGAATCTTGGGAAAGATATAGAGGCTACTTTGAAAGGTGGTGCTGATATAATCCACTTTGATGTAATGGACGGTGCATTTGTACCAAACATCACGGTGGGTCCTTACGTTTTGGAATGTTTAAAAGAAAAACTTCCAGATGTTACTTTTGATGCTCACCTTATGATAAACAACCCAGACGCTTATATAAAAGATTTTGTAGAATCAGGTGCCTCGATGGTATCTGTTCATATAGAAAATGTACCTCATATACATAGGACCATTGAGCTTATAAAAAGCTTAGGAGCTAAGGCTGGTGTTGCTATAAATCCCGGTACTTCTTTAGATGCTATTGATGAAATCCTCTACTATGCTGATTATATCCTTGTTATGTCTGTAAATCCAGGTTTTGGCGGGCAGAGTTTTATAGAGCGCTCAATTTATCGTGCTAAAAGCCTAAAACAGAAGATTTTGGAAAATGGTTTAAACTGTCTTATAGAAATGGATGGTGGTTTAAAGTTGCAAAATCTATATCTTGTAAAAGAATATGTCGATATATTTGTAATAGGCTCTGGTATTTTTAAAGAGAAAGATATAACATCTATTACCAAGCAAATAAAAGATTACTTAAATGTTTAAGAATATAAAACCATTCATTGTAATGGATATTCTAAAAAAGGCATCAGCATTTGAAGATGCTATACATCTTGAGATTGGAGAACCTGATTTAGCTCCTTCTTCAAAGGTTTTAAAGGCTATAAATAGCGCTTTAGAAAAAGGATATTTTGGCTATACCGAAGCAAAAGGTCTAAGGGCTTTAAGAGAAGCTATCGCAACACATTATAAATATTTTTACAACGTAGATGTTTCCCCTGAAAGGATTATTGTTACTACAGGTTCTTCAGGTGGTTTTTCTTTGGTGTTTGGGCTTTTAGAAGGAAAAAAAGTTGCTTTGCAAGACCCAGGATATCCATGTTATGAAAATATAGCTTACGCTTTTGATAAAAGCGTTGTAAAAATACCAGTTTGTGAGGATACCAACTTTCAAATCACAAAAGAGCATTTAAAAAATATAGATTTTGACCTGCTTTTAATATCGTCTGTTTCAAATCCAACGGGTGTTGTTTACGATGAATCCAATTTAAAAGATATTGTTGAATTTTGTCGTAAAAATAACAAAGTTTTTGTGTGTGATGAGATATACCATGGACTTGTTTATGATAAAAGCATAAAAACAGCCCTTTCTTTTGATGACAATGTGTTTGTTGTAAACAGCTTTTCTAAGTTCTTTTGTATGCCAGGTTTTAGAATAGGCTGGATAATAGCCCCTCAAAAGTATGTGGAAGATATTGAGAGACTTTCTCAAAACATGTTTATAAGCGCCCCCATATTATCTCAATACGCTGCCGTAGAGGCTTTTGATTACAATTATCTTAATTTTGTAGTAGATACTTTCAGACAAAGAAGAGACTTTCTATACAACGAACTAAAAAATATCTTTGATATCCCAGCAAAACCAGAGGGAGCTTTTTACATATGGGCAAACGTATCAAAATACGGTATGAAATCAAAAGAGTTTTGCGATTTTATCTTTGAGAAAACAAAAGTTGCCATCACACCAGGAATAGATTTTGGTACCAACAAGACGGACGATTTTGTAAGGTTTTCTTTTGCAAAAGACATAAGCCAGTTAAAAGAAGCCGTGGTTAGGATAAAAAACATGCTATAATTTGAATAAAACATGTTTAGAGAGGAGAAGAAACCATGAAAGATGTATATTTTATGGAGAGAGACCCATATGCACCTATAAGACATTGTTATGGGATTAGCAAAATCCTCTATGAGGGCAAATCAAAATATCAAGAAATTCAAGTGGTGGAGTCTCACTATTTTGGCAAGATGTTAATCCTTGATGGTGTTGTCCAATTTACAGAAAAAAATGAGTTTTTTTACCACGAGATGCTTACCCATCCTGTTATGTTTGCCCATAAAAACCCAGAAAATGTACTTATAATAGGCGGAGGAGACGGCGGTATTCTAAGGGAGGTGCTAAAGCATAAGTCTGTTAAAAAAGCTGTGCTTGTTGATATTGATAAAGATGTGGTAGAAGTGTCCAAAAAGTTTTTTCCAACCGTAGCTTGTTCGATGGATGACCCAAGGGCTATTATACTAAATGAAGACGGTTTTAAATACATTCAAGATTATAAAAATGAGTTTGATATAATCATAGTAGACTCTACGGACCCTGTTGGTTTCGCGCACGTACTTACCACAGAAGAGTTTTTTAAATACGTGTTTGAGGCTTTAAGAGAAGATGGTATATACGTTGGACAATCAGAGTCTTTGCATTATCATCTTGATATAGTGGTGCGCTTTCAAAAAGCGCTAAAAAAGAGCTTTCCAATAGTGGATCTTTATACTACCGTTATACCAGTTTACGCTGGTTATTGGTGGACGTTTTCAGTAGGTTCTAAAGTTTACAATCCAAGAGAAATATCAAGAGACGTGGATGTGGAAACGAGATTTTACTCGGATGAGATTCACAAAAACGCCTTCTTGCCACCTAATTTTTATCAAAAGGTTTTAAACGGCACTTTTAAATACTAAACAATAAGGAGAGTTTATGAGAGTTTTATTGGTAGGTTGGGCACCACCTTCTGAACCACAAAGCGGAGAGGATAAACATATATACATACTTGCCAAAAATCTGAAAACTTTAGGGCATCATGTAGAAGTGTTTACGATATTACCACCTTTTATGCTAGGTAAGCAGAATGAATACGATCTTTTAAACGCTCAATACGATGGTATAACATACAACGTTTTTACCAGAAAGGATTGGTTTTTGTATCAGCATGGATACTCCCCTATGACAGAAGTTTATGAAGAACCTACCACTCAGATTTGGTTTAAATTCCTAGCTATGAAACCAGATTGGGATTTTATACATTTTCAGTCTATTATGCCTCTTTCTATAATAGAAAAAACAAAACAGCTTGGATACAAAGTTTTAAGCACCATGCACTCTATGTATATTTTAGAACCCTCTTGGCACATGTTTTCCACTTACAAGTACGAGCAAAATCATTTTCAATGTATAGCCCAAGATGAATTTACCCCAGAAAGATTTGTAGAAGAATACAACGTTATGATGGGTCTAAACCTTACAGAATCTCAGAAAAAGGTAGTGGCTGTAGAGATGAAAAGAAGACTTGATTACGGCAAATATCTTATGGAGGACATAATAGACTTAAACATATCAAACGGGGTTTACGGGGCTTTTGCTGTTTTAGACTTTGGTGTAAAACCAGACAACATAATAAACTTAGTTTTGCCAGAGCAAGGTTTTGCTGCAAACCAAAGAGACGAGAAAAAAACAAAAGAAATAATAGAAAAAGCAAGGTTAAAATACTCAAAACCAAGAGAGAAAACAATCTTTGCCTTTTTATCAAATTGGCAAGTGACAAAAGGCCATCACATTATATTAAAAGCTGTGGATTATCTGAGGGATCTAGAAGGTAAATTTGAAGTAAGGCTTTATGGGAACCCAGAGATAAACCCAAACTATAAATATTTTATGCTAAGTCTTTTTAAAGATAAATTTATAAAGTCTCATGTTAGAGTGATGGGTATATACACACATGCTCAATTAGACAGTATATGCGATGAGATACATATACACATAAATCCACACATCTGGGCGGCTGGTCCTACCACAGCTTTTGGTGAAACCTCTCAAAGAGGTGTTATGCAGATGTGGACCAAAGGTAGGCATTCGGATATTTTTGAAAAGTTTAACGAAGAGATGATGTTTAATAGAAAGCTCCTTAGCGAAGATATAAGCCAAAAGCTAAAGCATATAAATAGGTATTACTTATCAGAAGATAGCTTAAATTATATAAAAAATAAGTTTAAGGTTTTTAACATAAACAGCTATAAAGACCAAGATGAAAAGCTTAAAAACTATATATTGGAATGCGGAGACCCAGAGGACTTGGCAAAAAAGATGAGATTTTTTATAGAAAACAAAGATTACAACATATTTGATGATTGGTATTACCTTATAGGGTATGACATGGAAAATCCACCACCACTGCCAGAGATATCCGATACTAAAAAATACGTAGAGCTTATATATAAGTGAAAAAAGAGGATTTGCCAAAAGTATTTAGGCTTTTAAAAAAAGATTACGAAGAAAACCATGCTCCTGTTGTGACCTTGGTAGCGCAAACTACAAAAGACCCCTTTAGGGTACTTGTATGCGCTCTTTTATCCACAAGAACAAAGGATGAAACCACTTCAAAAGTTTGTGAGAGATTTTTTTCTAAAATAAAATCTATAAACGATTTGTACAATATAGATGAAGAAGAGTTAAAACAGCTTATATACGGCGTTGGCTTTTACAATACAAAAGCCAAAAACTTAAAAATATTGGCAGATATTGTATCAAAAGAGTATAATGGTGTTATCCCCAACACCCAAGAAGAGCTTATGAAGTTGCCAGGTGTTGGTCTAAAAGTAGCAAACTTGGTGTTGGCAGAAGGATTCGGTATACCAGCTATATGTGTAGATATACATGTGCACCGTATTACCAACAGATGGTGTCTTATAAAGACTAAAACTCCGGAGCAAACCGAAAAAATGCTAAGGGAAATATTGCCCAAAAAATACTGGATTGAAATAAACAGATATTTGGTATCGCTGGGTCAGCGTATTTGCAAGCCCCAAAAACCTCTTTGTAAGATATGTCCTATCGAGAGCTTTTGCGGAAAATGTATTGAAAAATAGAACCAATAGATACTATAAAAAGATTAACCCCTAAGGCTACCACTCCTATAAAAATTGGGCCAAAACTTGTGGGCATCAAAACGTTTTGTATAAGACCAAAATGATTTACCGCTTCTAGCTCGTATATACCTACTACTATACCGGCTAAGAGACCAACGAGCAAGCTTTCTTTGTTTAGGTTTTTTATGAAAAGCCCAAGAAAGATGGAAGGAAGCGTCTGAAGTATAATAATGCCTCCTATTAGCTGTAGGGCTATTGCAAAGGTAGGTGGTACTAAAAACACAAACATAAGAGGTATTAGTTTAAATAAGAATGAAAACCATTTTGCCAGCTTTGTTTCATTAGAAGGATTTGAAAGCTTTAGTTCTCTCAAGATATTTACCATAAGGTTTGAACTAGCTATAGCCATTATAGAAGCTGGGACTAAACCACCTATAAATATTCCAAGTAAAGCCACACCGCTAAACCACTGAGGCATTGTTGATGTTATTAAAACTGGTACCACAAAAGAACCTCTTGCAGCGGGCGGTATATGGTTTAACATATCCATAGCCGGTTTTACTTCGTATATCAAAACCCCAAAAAGAGCCAAAATAGCTAATCCAATCCCATAAACAGGTAAAAACGCTATAGATTTTTTTAATACTTTTACATCGCTGGAGCTAAGACATCCAGTAATAGCGTGCGGGTACAAAAAGAGTGCCAATGCACTCATCAAAGATAGGCTTATATATGCGCTTATGAGCTTTGGATTTAGACTTGCGTATTCTTTTTTTATATTAAAAGCCTCATAAAACCCATGATAATGAAGCGGTATATAGACAATAAGAATAAGTACGGTACCAAGTATCAGAAAATCTTTTAAAACCGCTGTCAAAGTAGCTCCTCTAAGACCAGATTTGTAAGTAAACCAAGAGAGTATTAAAAACGCTATACTAAGGGAAATTTCGTTTAAAAGGTTTTGATTTATACCTTTAAACTGCATCAAAAGGGTGGCAAGTACCACCTTCATTCCAACTATTTGAAGTGCTATGTATGGAAGTTCAGCCAGTATGCCTACTATTGCTATTGTTATAGCTAAAGCTTTTGAGTTGTATCTGTCTTTTATAAAATCCACCGCCGTTATATGACATTTTTCTTTTGAAATGGCGAAAAACTTTGGCATTACAGCCAACGCTACCCCAAATCCCATTGCTACATAAGGTACTGCGAAGAAAAATACAGGTCCTTTTGCGAAAAGTCCGGATGGTACAGCTATAAATGTGTAAGCGGTAAAAAGGTCAGCCCCTATCAAAAACCATAAGAGCCATGCCCCAAACTTTTGGCCCCCCAAAGCCCACTCGTGAAGCAAATCCAAATCCCCTGCTCTAAAATCTTTTCCTTTTAAACCAAGATATGAAAATACTATGAAAAGTATTACAAAAACTGTTATACTAACCATCGTCTTTACCCAAAAACACTGCTAAAGCGTAAAATATTGATGTTATTATAAGCATAAGTATTTGAAACCAATAAAAAAACGGTAACCCTAACAATTCTGGGCTTTTGTGGTTATAAAAAAATACAAGTATGTACACTATGCTTGGTATAAGCAGCAATATATAGTACATAGATAACTATTATATCAATTTTATTTTTATGCTTTTAGGAAAAATTTGATAGAATATATGTTATGATAGCTATTGAAGATTTTACAAACAAAGATTTTAAAAGCTCTAAAACCCTTGAAAAGATTTTGAATAGAGCCAAGGTTTTTGAGCAAGATTATCTTAATAAAGTAAGGGACATTATAGATAACGTCATAAAACACAAAGACGAAGCACTTTATAGGTATGCTTTAGAGTTTGACAACGTAGACCTTAGAAAAGAAGGCTTAGAAATACCTAAAAAAGCTTTGAAAGAAGCTTACGATACCATAGACAATAAAACAAGAGAAGCTATAGAGGTTGCCTACGAAAGAGTTTATAAGTTTCACGAGAATCAGAAGGAAAAATCTTTTATCGTGGAAGAAGAAGGTATTATTTTAGGTCAGAGGGTTTTACCAGTAGAAAGCGCTGGGCTTTATGTGCCAGGTGGTAAAGCCGCTTATCCTTCGTCGGTTATCATGAATGCGGTTCCTGCAAAAGTGGCTGGTGTACCAAATATATACATGGTGTGTCCGAAGCCCACTAAAGAGGTTTTAGCGGCCGCTTATGTTTGCGGTGTAGATAGGGTTTTTAGAATAGGTGGGGCTCAAAGTATAGCCGCTTTGGCCTATGGTACCGAGACAGTGCCCCCTGTAGAGAAGATAGTAGGGCCCGGCAATATATATGTTGCCACTGCTAAAAGGTTAGTATATGGTATAGTGGGTATAGACATGATAGCTGGTCCCTCTGAAGTTCTTATAATAGCAGATGCTAGTGCAGACCCTGCTTTCGTAGCTATGGATATGTTATCTCAAGCTGAACATGATGAGTTAGCAAGTGCCATTTTGGTGACCAACTGCGAAGATTTAGCTTACAGCGTAGCAAAAGAAATAGATAATTTTTTAACTCACTTAGAAAGAAAAGATATCGCTTCAAAATCAATAGAAAATTACGGAGCAATATTTATAGTAAAAAATTTGGAAAAAGCCTGTGAGTTGTCTAATGTAATAGCTCCAGAACACCTTGAAATAAACACAGAAAACCCTTTTGAGCTTTTGGGATTTATAAAAAACGCCGGAGCAATATTTTTAGGAGAATACACCGTAGAGGCTTTAGGAGACTATTGTCTTGGACCTAATCACACATTACCAACCGGTAGAAGTGCAAGATTTTCTTCTGCTTTGGGGGTTTATGACTTTGTAAAACGCTCATCTATACTTTTTGTATCAAAAAGAGGTTTTGATAAAGTAAAACATCATGCTTACAATCTAGCAAAATCTGAAGGCCTTCACGCTCACGCTTCTTCTATAGAGTTGCGAGGTTTATGAAAAAGCTATTTTTTCTAACATGTGCTGGGTTTTTGGTATACTCTTGCGCTCCCATTACAAAATGCAAACCTTACCATAAAGAAAGCATATCTATACCGCAAAACTTCAAGGCTAATGCTTATGTTTCTTACGGTATTTTAAAATATCCTGTCTCTTTGGTAAAAGCCAAAGACAATTATACTCTAGAGACTTTTATAGGGAATCTTAATTTTAAAAACAATCTTTGCTTTGGCGGTGGATGTGTAGATATTCCAATAGATTTGTCTAAGCTTATTTACGGGGATGTAATAGATAAAGAAGATAAAATATCTTGCAAAGATGGTTATACAATATACAAAGGTGGAAACAGCTTTTATAAGAAAATGGTATATGTAAAAGATGGTAAACTTTATAAAATGGACATTTTAAAACCAGATGGCACGAAAGAGATTAGCGTATATTTCAAAGATAGGTCAAAAAAAGGCTATTATAAAAAATTAGAAATCAAAAACGATAGTTTGGATTTTAATATAGATATAGAGGATATACAAAGCATATGAACATATTGGATGGAAAAGCTTTAGCCAAAAAGATAAAACACAGTATAAAAGAAGAGGTAAAGAGTTTTGGTAGAAAACCAAAGCTTGTGGTGGTATTGGTAGGAGAAGACCAAGCTAGCTTAGTGTATGTGAAAAACAAGGTGCAGGCCTGTGCAGATGTTGGTTTTAGCTCACAGCTTGATATGTTTGAAAAAGATGTAGAAGAAAATGTATTGCTAGACCATATAAGGCGATTAAATGAGCAAGAGGATGTAGATGGTATTTTGGTTCAGCTTCCACTGCCTTCTCATATATCCATGCATAAAGTAATAGATGCTATAGACCCTTCAAAGGATGTGGATGGTTTTCATCCAAACAATATGGGTAAGCTTTTCTCTGGAGATTTGGAAAAGGCCTTTATTCCTTGCACACCTCTTGGTATTAAGCTTTTATTGGATGAATACAACATCGATGTAAAAGGCAAAAATGTATGTATAGTGGGGGCTGGTTTTATAGTGGGAAAACCTCTTTCTATGCTTATGCTTTCTTACGATGCAACGGTGAGCGTTTGCCATAAATATACAAAAGATATTGTAGAATATACCAAAAGCGCCGATATACTAATATCAGCTACAGGAGTGCCTTTTCTTATAAGGGATTTTATGGTAAAAGATGGTGCTGTGGTAATAGATGTTGGTATTTCAAAGGTAAACGGCAAGATAGTAGGAGATGTTGATTTTGAAAGTGTGTCTCAAAAGGCTTCTTTTATAACGCCGGTTCCAGGTGGCGTGGGTCCCATGACAGTAGCTACCCTTCTTTTAAATACGTTAAAAGCTTACAAACAGCGTCTATGAACGACAAGTTTTTGATAGACAAAACAAAGGAAATATTAAAAACTTACAATCTTTCTCCAGACAAACACCCTCCCAAACTTTCAAAAGAAGAAGCCACAAAGATAGTTGATACGCTAAGAGAACTTATAAACTATCACGATTATAGGTATTATGTCTTGAACCAACCAGTTATATCTGATTCTGAGTACGATGCTTTGTATAAGTTTCTTAAAAATATAGAAGAAACCTATCCTGACCTAATAACCCCAGATTCTCCAACTCAAAGGGTATCTTCTGATATATCAAGCACATTTCCTCAGGTAAAGCACTTGGCTCCTATGCTATCTTTGGACAACACTTACAACGAAGAGGATTTAAGAGATTTTGACAGAAGGGTAAAAGAACTAAGTGGAAAAGATCATATAGAGTACTGCGTTGAACCAAAGTACGATGGGGCTGGTATATCGCTTTTATATGAAAACGATATCTTTGTAAGAGGGGCCACCAGAGGAGATGGCGAAGTAGGCGAGGATATTACTAAAAACTTAAAAACTATAAAAACCATACCTCTTAGAGCGTCTTTTTCAAAACAAGGTATGAGGCTTTTAGAAATACGAGGAGAAGTAATAATAAACAAAGAAGATTTTAAAAAGATAAACGAAGAAAGAATTTCAGAAAATCTTCCACCCTATGCAAATCCAAGAAATTTGGCAGCTGGTTCTATAAGGCTTCAAGATCCTCAGGAAGTGGCTAAAAGACCTTTAACTGCTTTGGTATATCAAATCACTTACGTAGAACCAAGCACTGCTATGCCAAAAACCCATTACGAAGCTATTAAGATGCTTCACGAGATGGGTTTTAAAACACCTTTTTTGGATATGAAGCTTTGTAAAAATATTGAAGAGGTTATTGATTATTGCAAATATTTTGAAGCCAAAAGAGATTCTCTTCCTTATGAAATAGATGGAATGGTTATAAAAGTAAACGATATATCGCTTTACGATGAGTTAGGTTTTACATCCCATGCACCAAGATGGGCTACAGCTTTTAAATTTAAGGCAAAGCAAGCTACTACTGTTATTTTAGACGTAGTGTTTAGCGTTGGAAGAGTAGGCAATATAACGCCGGTAGCGAAGTTAGAGCCAGTATCTTTGGGCGGTGTTACTATATCAAGCGTTTCTTTGTTTAACGAGGATTTTATAAGGGAAAAAGATATTCACATAAAGGACACTGTAATCATAGAAAGGGCTGGTGAAGTGATACCGTATGTGGTAAGCGTGGTAAAAGAGGCAAGACCAAAAGATGCCAAACCGATAGTTTTCCCAGAGTACTGTCCTTCTTGTGGCTCTAAGCTTGTGAAAGCACCAGGGGAAGTGGCTTGGAGATGCGTAAATATATCCTGCCCAGCTCAAGTGGTTTTGAGGATTAGGCACTTCGCATCGAAAGATGCCATGGATATAAAAGGTCTTGGTGAGGCTGTGGCTCAACTTTTATACGACGCAAAGCTTGTTAAGAATATAGCTGATCTTTATTATCTAAAATTTTCTGATCTTGTAAGACTTCCAAGGTTTGCCAAAAAATCTGCTCAAAATCTCATAGAAGCCATAGAAGCTTCTAAAAGAAGAGGTCTTGCAAGGGTACTTTACGGTCTTGGGATAAGATATGTAGGGCTTACCACCGCTAAAAAACTAGCCTCTTACTATAAAGATATATGGAATATCGTAAAAGCCTCGGAAGAAGATTTAAGAAACATAGAGGATATAGGAGATGTGGTGGCAAGAAGTATAAAAGAATTTTTTAGCTTAGAGCAAAATACAAACATAATAAAAAGATTAGAAGATGCTGGAGTGCTACTAAAAGAGGTTTCTGAAGCAAAATCTAATAAGCTTGCTGGTCTTCAGTTTGTTTTTACAGGCACCCTTTCTTGTTGTACCAGAGAGGTGGCTAAACAAATGGTAGAGTCTTTGGGAGCTAGTACTTCTGATAGCGTAAGTCATCATACATCTTACCTTGTGGTGGGACAAGACCCTGGCGCTACGAAGCTAAGGAAGGCAACCATGCTTGGTGTTAAAACCATAAACGAAGAGGAGTTTTTAAAGCTTTTAGAAGAGAGCAAGTAAAGGAGGAGGGTTATGACAGATTTTGATATTTTTGTTGCTTATAAAATTAATAAAGCAAAGTTCAAGTATTACTTTGTTTGATTTGGTAAAGGTTGTTAAAGAAGCTAGTGTTTTGTTTAATGAGAAAGTAACTGCCCAACTCAAAGATATAGATATTTTTGACAACATATTAAAGCTAGATGACGATATTCCAGTTTTAGAGTTAAAAAAGGTACTTATAGGAATTAAAGAGAATTTGTATGGATCTTACATTAGGACCTCTAGTATTATGATGATAAACTCTATCAAAGAGCAATTTGTTGATGCTGAACACATATCTGAGGAAGAATTGAAATATATAAACGATCTTTTGATAGCCTTTTGGATATGCAGAGGCTTTACAATTTTATCAAGCATTTTACAAAAGCTTTGAAAGTTCCTAACTTAGCGGATGAGATTAATCAAAACATTACTCAAGAGAAAATAAGAAAGATGATGGAAGAAAAGTCTAATAAAAGGCTTAACATAATAAAAGAAATAGAGGATACACAGATAAAAATAATAGATTTAAAACGAGAAAAAGATAAGATTATCAACAAAATCACTGGCAAAAGCAAAGATATAGAATTTCATATAAAAGCCCTAGAAGAAAAACTAGGGCTACTAAGAAAACAATTTAAAGACTTAGTTTAATGTTATGGTTTTATATAGATAAAGCCTTCTTTTTCAAGTTTGTTTATATCTATAAGCGCACCTTTAACTGGTTTAGCAAAATCTCCCATCATGTTTTTTGTGATGTGAAATTTATGCATAGTATTTTCACACACATGAAACTGTATTCTCCCATCACTTTGTTTAACAAACTTCTCAAAAGCTTTTTCCTCTTTTGAGTTTTTAAGCATATACTTAATGGTAGGGCCCCAAATTTCTACTACCACATGAGCTTCCTTGTTTTTTGAAGTATGCTCTAAAATATTGTTTACCATTTTTAGGCTTTTAGGATTATGAAAATCCAATACAACGTTGAGAGGCTCTCCAAAGCCTGTAAAAGAAAACGCCAATCCAAACACCAAAGTTAGTATGTATAAACTAATTCTTTTCATATTCCCAATATACAACTAGTTAGCCTGAAATACAATGACAACTGTCATTCGCTATATAGGTCTTTTACAAGCTCTTCTTTTATTTCTTGCGGTATCTCTTGCTTTATCTTAATATCTTTGTATTCTATCTCTATAAAAGCCTTTTCATTTTTGAAAAGCTCTTTTTGAAGATTGTCAAAATCGAATTTTATAAAATGTATCGTGGCGGCTTTGCCAAACTTGTAATCCATGTCACTTTGTTCGTTTGCTTTTGCTTTTATCTTATGGTCTTTAAAAGATATAAATATACCGTCGTGTATACCTACTAACTCCTTTAGCATTTGCTTTCTTTTTTCATCGTCTGGTATTTCTATAAAAAAAGTGGCGCTAAGTTGGTTTTGTTCTGGTATCAAATCGTTGTAAACTTCTATCTCAAAGTTTATATCCTCATCCTTTATCATGCGCTCAGCCCTAATCATCTCTTGTATTTGAAACCATACGCTAAATGTATTTTCGAAAAATATATGAAACATGTCTTGCAAAAAGATGCTTCTTTTTTTCTTTAATTCCAAAAGCTCTTTTACTTTTTCTGGTCTTACCTTTTCGTATTCGTATAAGTTTAATATGTCTTCAAAGGCTACTTTTTTCATACGCTATCTCCATATGCCATAGATAATACTTCTATTGGGCTTTTAACTACTTTTGATGTGTTAAGTTCTATAAAGTTTCCAGCCAATGGGCAATCTGATACCACCAAATCCGCCTTTTGATTTAAAATATTCTCAAAAAGAGGCTTGCCCACGTTTACAGCCATATCAAACGTATCTTTTTTAACACCAAAAGTTCCGTCGTGTCCAGAGCATATTTCTACTATTCTTACTTTTGTATTTGGTATCATTCTCATGAGAGCGGCCGATTTGTAACCTACTCCCAAGGATTTTAAATGACAGGCTATATGGTAGTCTATTTTACCCATAGGATTTTTAAAATCTTTGTTGAAGAGGTTTTCTTGGTTTAGAGCAAATAGATAATCTCCTATTTCATAGGTTTTTTCTGATACTTCTTTTGCTTCATCGGTTCTTAAAAGCAGTGGATACTCGTGCTTTATTTGTAAGGCGCATGTGGGTACTGGTACTATTACATCGTATCCATTTCTAACGTAATCTATCATCATGTCTACATTGTATTTGGCTTTTTTGATAGAGCTATCCAAATCTCCTATGTCAAAAAACGGTATACCACAGCAGTTTTGTTCTGGCACTTCTATATGAATGTTGTTTTTGTAAAGCACATGAAGCAAAGCTTTACCTTTTTCTAAGAAGTTGTAATTTAACAAGCATGTGTAAAATAAAATCGCTTTTCTTACCGGATTTTTGACTGGTACTAAGTTATCTTTTAAAAAGCTTGTAAAAGTTTGATCATTTATAGGGGGTAGCTTTGCTCTTTGGTCTATGCCTGCAGTTTTTTCCATTATAAGTCTTACGGGTTTTATATCCATTGTTTTGTTTGCTATTTTTGAAAAAGGCACGGATATTTTTCCTACTAAGTCAGTGTTTAACATTAATTTATCGGTTATCTTTGCACCTTTCTTTTTAAATTTTATAGCTTTATATCTTAAAGATAGGTGTGGAAAATCAAGTTTCCATTCGTGAGGCGGTGTGTATGGACATTTGAAATAACACTGTTTGCAATGAAAACAAAGCTCCAATGGTTTTTCTAACTCTTCTTTTGTAAGGGCTTCTATGCTATCGTTTTTTTTGTCTACTGCATCAAAAAGCGCTGGAAAAGACGGACAAAAATTTACGCACATTCTGCAGTCTTTGCATTTTGAGTAAACCCTTTTGGCTTCCTCATAAAGAGCTTCTTCGTCGTAAAATTTGGGATCGTCTAAGTTGAAGTTGAACTCCTTTAATCCACCTATTGATAATTCAGACATATATACTCCTTATATATTAAAATCTTTAAAATTTGTTGATATAGCTGGGCTTTTGCCCAGCTTTTTGTTTATTAACCTTTTACGCTTTCCAATACTTTTTGGAATCTTCCTGCGTGAGATTTTTCGGCTTTTGCCAAGGTTTCAAACCAAGCGGCTATATCATCAAAGCCTTCTTCTCTTGCGGTTTTTGCAAAACCTGGATACATCTCAGAGTATTCGTAAACTTCGCCTGCTACGGCTGATTCTAGCATTTCTTCTAGGGTTGATATTGGTTTGTCTGTAGCTGGGTCTACGCCGTTGTACTTTCTGAGATAGTCAAGGTGTCCAAAAGCGTGTCCTGTTTCACCTTCTGCTGTTTCTCTAAAGTTGTTAGCTACATCAGGATATCCTTGAATATCTGCCTCTCTTGCAAAATATAGATATCTTCTGTTTGCCTGGGATTCCCCAGCGAATGCATGTTTGAGACACTCTAGTGTCTTTGTGCCTTTTAAGTCCTTGCTCATAGGCCTTACCTCCTTTAAAATAAATTTTAATTTAGAATTATTATTAATAATAATCTTTAAAATCCAAAAAAACAATGACTATATGTCATAAATCTTTAATGTTTTGATAAAATTATATGAAATTTTTATATTGTAATGTTAAGATATATTTTATGAGAAATAGATTTTTTTTAATATCTGGAATGATGGTGTTAGTTTTTATTTTTTCTAGCTGTTCTCCGCAAACCATAAATAACAACAACCCAGAAATGGTTTTAAAGCATTTTATTAAAGATGTTGAAAACGATAATTTTGATGATGCTATAAAATTCTTAAACCCAGATACCGTATCTTCCAGAGGTAAAATTTGGGCCCGAAGATGGGTTAAGCTAAACTCCTACAACATAAAAAGCATAAAAGTAGAAGATATAAGAGTGTTAGGTGGTACGGCTCACGCTAAAGTGGAGATTTTTTACAAAGATGGTAAAACAAAAGATACGGCTATAGACCTTATAAAAAACAATGGTACTTGGTATATAAGTCCATCTTTTAGTTTCAAGGAGGAAAAATAGATGAACAGTTTAAGTATATGGGAAATTTTTAAAAATTTGTTTGACTACACCCAAGCTTTTCTTATAAAAAAACCAGGGCCTATTATAATATATATAACGCTTGTGCTTCTTTTTTCTTTAATAAACAATTTTATCCCAAAGGATTTGGTGCTTATAAACGTTTCGTTTTCTATATTTTGGACTATAATTTCAAACGCTTTTCTAATAAATATAGGTCATATTGTAAGAGACAACAAAGACGTTATATCTTTTGAAAAAGCCATAAAACAAAAACAAACTTTAGAGTTTTTTACAGAATACCTCAAAGAGTCTTTAGGTATGCTTTTGGGTAACGTCTTGGTGTTTTTTATAATTTTTATAGGCGAAGCTTTGGTGTTAAACTTTAGTGGGCTTTTGACAGCACTTTATGCTACCAAAAATCATTACGATTTTTTTGCGGTAAACTACAATCTACCTATGGGGCTTGCTTTAGCGTTTATGTTAATTACACTTTCTATGATATCTTATGTGGCCCCGTATGTTTATGCAGGTGTTTACGCTTCTGATAGTTTTTTAGAGGCTTTTAGTAGAGTGTTTGATTTAATATCTTTTAGTATTTGGAAAAAAACCTTAAACCTTCAATATTTTTTTGATGTAAGCATGTGGTTTGTTTACTCCACTATGGTAATTGTTATGATATTACCGCTTATGTTTTATGCTATTGTTGCCCCCTTAGGACTTATAATATTAGCTATATATATCATACAATTTCCTATGTTTAGTGTTATGATAAGATATTGGAGAAGCGATAAGTATGATGCAATATGACAATATATCGTTTTATAAAAAAGGTTTTACCCTTATAGAGCTTTTAGTAGTAATAGTAATAATCGGTATACTATCTGCTATCATAATTCCTCGTATCACGAATAGAATTGGAGAAGCAAAGATAAAAGCTACAAAAGTCCAGCTTAAAAATCTTCAAGGAGCTTTAGAGCAGTATTATGTTGATACCGGTATGTATCCTACCACTGCTCAAGGGCTTCAAGCTTTGGTAGAGAAACCAACAATTCCACCTATACCGGAAAATTGGCATCAAGAGCTTGATAAAGTACCAACCGATGGTTGGGGACATAAGTTTTACTATATATCTCCAGCCCCAGACCATCCTTACGATCTTTTCGCGAAAACTCCAGATGGCAAAAAGATAGATGTATGGACGATGCATCTTAAAAAATAAATCAGACACAAGTCTGCCACGATTTACAAGTCTGCCACGATTTACAAGTATATCACGGTCTAAGGGTTTTACGCTTTTAGAAGCCTTGGCAGCTTTTATTGTGTTTGCCGTTATGATATCTGGTGCTTATTCTCTATTGATTGAGGCTATAAAACTTCACCAAAGACAACAAAAGCTTTTGAAAGATTCTTTTTTACTTTTTAACGACAAGCAAAGCAAGGATGCTTCCATAAATCACATTGGAGGCTTTAAATATCAGGTGTTTAAATACCATAACTTAAAAGTGCTGAGATTTTTGCCTTGAAAGTAAGAGGTTTTACGCTTTTAGAAGTACTTGTAGTTATTATCGTAATATCGTTGTTTTTTAGTATGCTTTTTGGTGCTTATTTTTTTGTTGTTAATAAAAGCCTAAAAACTATGAAAAATTCTAAAAGGCTGTATGGTTATGCAAATGCTTTATATGGTATGAAAAAAGCTATAGAATGTGCTAAGACCATAAAGATAGACAACTCAAAACGTTTTTCGAAAGTTTATTTATACACCTACTGCGGCATGTATAGAGGATTTTCTAAGGAAGTATTTTTTGTAAAAGACAACATCCTTTATGTGTATGCTTATCCATACGTCTTTGGAGATATATTTTTTTACGATCCTAAGCTTGCCATCAAGTTAATACCAGTTGAAAAGTTTAGAGCAAAGTTTACAGTTAACAATTTTATAAACCTTCACATCAACAATAACAGTTTTAATATACCTACTTTGATAAAGTAAGCAAAATATACAAGAAAATAAATATAATTATTTATATGCTTAATACAAAAAATGCAATAACGATACTTTTAATAGTTTTGGGGCTTACGCTATTCTACCTTTGGTACAGCACTTGGCATAGAAATATATCCACTAACAGCTTAAATAAACAGCTTGTCCAAGAAAATGTAAAGCATGAAAAACCTTCACAAACTCCTACCCTCACCAACGTTAACGCTAAACCAACTCCCAACAACACTAAAGATTCTACCACTGTAGATAATTCAAGCAGCGCCAGCAACGCTTCAAACCAAACATCAACCGTTAAAAGCAAACCAAACCATCAAAATACTGATATAAACTCCACAAAGGTTTTATCAAACAATGTAAAAACCACCAAAATTAAGAAAGTGCAACTGGTAAAGAAAACAGCCAATAAAAGCTTTACAAGATATAGAAAACCAATAAAAACACCAACCATCTCAAAGCCAATTGTAAAACCACCTTTTATTAAAAAGCCAACTGTACCTTATACAGCAAAAAGCAAAAGGAATTCCAGTATAACGCTTAAATTGCAAAAAAATGCTCAAAAACCCAATAAATTTATTTATCTAAAAAATGGTACTTATCAAGCTGGAGCTTTCAAATATTTTTCTGATGCTTTTAGTTTAAGCTTAGAGCTAAAAGCCCAAGGAAAGCACACAAAAATAATACATCAAAATGGTCTTTACAAGGTTATTGTTTATTAGCTACCTTTTAAAGCTATGTTGTTTTGTGGTTCTTCATTTCTATTTGGACCAAAGAAGTAATCTACTATCGCTTCATACATGGCTTTTGCAAAAGCCCACTGGTAAGAGGGGTTTGTGAGTTCTTTTACATCATGAGGATTGCTTATAAATCCAGTTTCTACTAAAACAGATGGTATGCCTGGTGTTCTTAATACCACAAAATTTCTCCTATGTATGTTGTGTATATCTACATGTTTATGTAGATCTTTATCCAAAGTATAAGCTAAATCTTTAGCAAAAACAAGGCTTTGATTTTTGGTAACATCTAAAGCAAGCCTTGCCAACACTCTTCTTGCACTTATGCTAGGTTCATACAAGGCGTTGCCAAATACAAGGTGAGCAAAGGCTTCGTTGTTTACTAGTTCGTTGTATTTCATATTTATACCGGGATTTGATAAAAAGTATATATTTGTGCCATGCGGCCATGTTATATGTCCAGGTGCCATGTTGCAGTGTATACTTATAAACAAATCAGCTCTGTTTTCTATAGCTATTCTAGCTCTTTGTTGGAGTGGTATAAAAACGTCTTTGTCTCTAGTCATGATTACTTTAAACCTGGGGTCATGTTTTAGAAAGAAATCTAACTTTTTACCTATTGCCAACACGATATTTTTTTCTTCTACACCACCTATGCCTATAGCACCAGAGTCTTTTCCTCCGTGGCCTGGGTCTATTACCACTACTTTTACTCCTTTTGGGTGAGGTATATATTTGTATGGCTTTGTGGATTTTGGATAGCTTTCTATGGCTTCCAAGTATTTTTTGTCTACTACGCTAAGAGGGTCTTGGTCGTCGTTGTAAACTGTGTTTTTTGGTATTTGGTGGTTTTTTATGAGATAAGCGTATTTTGGAGATATTATATTTAATATGCTATCTTTTTGTGCTTTTGTGGGCTTGTAAATATCTATGACTATTCTTTCTGGGTTTTGAAGCATAAAGCTTTTTACCGAAGATGGGGTATACGGCATCGTATATATAAATTTTCTATCACCTATCTCTATAATGATATTCCTACCTTCTTGGTGAACTTTGTAAGTGCTTACATCTTTTACATCAAATACGTATCTAATCTTATCCTGATATACACCTTTTCTTACGTCTATTATAGATGCCAAAGAAAAACTTATAAAGCTAATTAAAAGCGTTATCAATATCAGCACATATTTTTTCGGATATTTCATCTTTTGCCTCCTCTTTTCTAGTGGCCCATGGTGGCATAGGTACATTTACCATCGTTGGAGTTGGTATATCTGGTTGATAAAGTATCATGGAGCCTTTTTTTAACATGCTTACCCTTTGTTTTAGGCTTTTAGAAAGAAACCCGTATTCTTCGCCAGATAACTCCGCTGTATCAAGTCTTCCTACCACCTTTATGGCGCTGTTTGCTATGATGCGCTTTTCCACTTCGCTGGCTGTTTGCTGTGCACCTATTAGTATCACACCTAAACTTCTTCCTCTTTCTGCTATATCAAGCAACGTGTCTTTTATAGGACTCCAACCTTCTTTTGGAGCGTATTTATTTAATTCGTCTAAAAGCACAAAAATTTTAGGCTCTGATATACCGCTTTCTTCTCGTTGTCTAAATATCTTATCAAGCATGGCTCCTACTACAAACATCTTGCCTACGCTATGAAGGTCGCTTATGTCTATTACATTTATTGTACGCATGTTGTCTATTATATCTTTGATAATATTTTTTATATGCTTAGATGTTTCTTGTTTTATAAGAAGCTTTATATGCCTTATACCAAAGGCAAACCTCCGCAAGAATGCTTCAACGCTTTGGGAGCTTGTATTTTTACCAAACCATGCGTAGTATCGTTCTTTTTCGTCTTTTTGATTGTCGTAAATTTCTTGTAAAAGCTCGTATAAATCTTCCAAATCTTTTATCTCTCTACCCACTTTGTCATCTATTAGAGCATCCTTTGAATCTTTTGAAAGCTCATAAAGTTTATTTGAAATCTTATCTATTATAAAATTTAGGTTTGATATTTCTTGCTCGTTTTCTGCAAACATATATTTTAAAAGTCTTTCTGAAGCAAAATCTCTCATGCTAAATCCATATAGGTTTACGTCGTACCTTGCTCCGCCCATTGCTACTTTGCCATCTTTTTTTTCTGGCGGACAATAAAAGGCTACATCTTTAAAGGGTTTTGGTTCTAAGCCCATTAGCTCAAACTTTCTTACATCTTCTTCTTTAAACCTTAAATTTTCTTTATCTAAAAATAGTAGGTCTTTACCCTTTACGTTGAATATCACAAATCTTGGTTTGTCTTTGGCTTTTTGGATAATAGAGTTTATCAAGAATAACGAATAAGAAGTTTTTGTGGCTACCCCAGACATCCCGCTTATAGATATGTGGGCTCCGTCTTTTCCGTTTATGAAATTGTAATTTATATATATGGGTAGTCCGTCCTGTGAGAGTCCTGCGGGTATTCTTGTTTCCATAGCATCAAAGAAAAGCCCTCTGTCTCTATCTTCACCAAAAGCTTTAAAAACTTCGTCTCCTGGTTTTGGTGGAATGTAATATTGTGGCTCTATGCGGTTTACGTTGACCTTCGCTAAATATGTGGGATGTACTGGTACTATACCTTCTTTTGCTTTTATTTCTTGATAAAGGGTATCTACGCCTTCAAGACTTTTTGTTAGTTCCACTACAACCCCGTAAAATGTTATCTCTAAATCTTCACCATCTTTCTTAGCTTTTGATTTACAAACCAACACATCGTCCAACTGTACAAAAGCGTCTTCTTGCAAAAGCACATCAAAGGATAACGGCGATGTAGTTTTCACTACAATTCCGACATAAGGAGTTTTTGCTTGGCTTCTAACATTTTCCATTTAAAAAATATTATAATAGATTTTATGAAATATAAAGAGTATTTAGAAGCAAAGGGTTTGCCAGACACGGAAGAATCAAAAGCCAAGTATTTCGAAGAGTATGGCTCTCAGCTTCATAAGTTTATATATAGAGATTTTTTAGATAGGGTAAAGGGTATTTTAAAAGAAAAGTACGAAATATTTTTGCAAAAAAGAAGGGAGCTTGGAGAACATGATCTAAAGGTTTTAAATATACTCGGATTTGTAACGTTTCCAGAGCAAGTAAAACTATTTATAGACATAGCTAAGGATTATGCCTTGGAGCCAGAGGATGGATACAACGTAAACTTTACTATAAAAAGCGTAGAAACCGATAGAATAATAGCCGACGAGGGTATAATAACCTATATCCCTATCTATACAAAAGATAAGAAAAACTATCTTGTTTCTATATCTAAATTTGAAGCTATAAAAAGAGATTATGCGGCCATATCACAAGAAACTCAAACGATAACAGATTTTAAAGATATAGTGAAGGTTGCTCTTGCAAGAAATGCTTCTGACCTTCACATAAAGCCAAAAGATAATTTCTATTACGTATTTTTTAGGATAAACAAAGATTTTGTAATGATGCCAAATATGACTATGCCAAAAACCCAAGGCCTTCAGCTTATAAGAAGCTTAAAAACTCAGGCTTCAAGATATACGAAAGGTTCTTTCAATCCATCTATATCTTCTCAAGTCCAAGACGCAAGAATATCTTATGAGGATTTATCTACGGACGTAAGGCTCGTGTTTGCTCCAATGCCAAACTTAGAAGATGAGATGGTAGTTGGAAGGCTTTTAAGAAAAAGAGGTATACAGGGCAATCTATCAAGGCTTGGGTATTTGGAAGAGGATATAAAAATTTTGCAGGATGCTATAAGTAGGAAAGGCGGTCTTATAGTGATAAGCGGTATAACAAACTCTGGTAAAAGTATGGCTATAGCAAGTATGCTTTCTACTATACAGGATAAAAACGTTCTAACAGTAGAAGACCCTGTAGAATATCAAATTATAAACAAAAATATTACGCAGTTTCAAATATTTGAGGCACAGGTAGAGGAGCTTAAGTCAACGTTTGTAGATTTTACAAAAGCTTTCAAAAGGGCGGACCCAGATATAGTATTTGTAGGTGAATGGAGAAATGAGCCAGAGCTATCTAAGGCAATAGAAGAGCTTGCTTTTGCAGGGCAACTTGTTTTTACCACACTTCATATAAATTCCGCTTTTGTGTTTTACGATGCGGTTAGCTCCATCTTCCACGTAGATTTTGAAAGTGCTGTCAGAATGCTAATACTTAGTCTTAATCAAGTTTTGGTAAAAAGTGTATGCCCTTATTGTTCTATAGATATGCCCATAAAAGATGCCTCTAGGACTATACCTGATATTACTTTAAGGACACTGCCTTATATAAACAAAGAAGAGTTTAGGGATTTTATAAACCAAGATTTTAGCATAAAAGTGAGAAATGAAGCAGGGTGTCCAAAATGCAACTTTACAGGTTATGCTGGACTTACACCTATTTATGAATATATGTATCCTGATGTGAATACCAAAGAGTGGATAAGAAAAGATAAGCCCTCTTCTTACGAAATAGAAGACCATATGAGAAGGGAAGGTCTTGGCAAAAACAAATTGGACGTTTATATGCAAAAACTAAAAGCAGGCGTAGTAGATTTAAGCGCACCTGTTTTAAACGCTTTGAGATAACATATATCGTGGTAGACTTGTTAACCGTGGTAGACTTGTGAATATATTATGAGCGTTATAATAAAAGTATCAAAAGAGCTTTATTTAGAGGACCTTAAAAAATATTTGTTGCCAGATAGACTATATGTGTTACCAAAGGATGTATACGAATCTTACGTTAAATCTGGTATTGCCATAGAGTATGTAGAGAGTCTAAAAACTGTATTTGATAAAACCAACGATTTTAACAACAAAAAAATCTTGATACTTTCTATGCAAGCCCTTGGAGACGGGCTAATGCTAACACCTTTTTTAAGGTTTTTAAAAGAGCGCTTTCAAAACATACATATAGCCCTTGAAACAAAAGAGCATTTTAACCTTTTGAAAGATTGTCCATATGTGGATGAGTTTGTTTATTCTCCTTTAGAGCTTTCTTTTGTAAAATCCTTTGATACTGTTTTAGACCTTTATATGCTGGTAGGCTCACCTATGTTTGATTTAAATTTAGTAGCCTCTTACTATTTTAAGCTTTTTGGTTTTGATATTCCAAAAGATAAAAATGCTTTGATACCATATGTTCATATAGACAAAGAAAAAGATGATGAAATAAAACATCTTTTTGATGAGTATAGAAAAATTTACAAAAAACCTATCCTTGGTTTTCATTTTTCAGCTTCTTCGCCTCATCGTATGCCACCGGTTGATATATTTTGTCAAGCTTTAATCCCTTTACATAAACTTTTTACCATAGTATATTCTTATCCGGCTTCTTATAGCGATTACGCCAAAGAAATACCAAAATATCTTCCAAAAGCCATAGACATATCTTCTCATATAAAAAACATAGAATACCTTCCTTCTTACGTCAAAAACCTTGATTTTCTTATATCTGTTGAGACTGTGCTTCCCCATATTGCAGCTTATACTAAAACTCCTACTCTTACAGTGCTTGGACCTGGTAGCTTTAAAAATATATACGATTATGGATTAGATTATATAAAAGGTCTTGAGATGAATTACAAAGGCCAAGTATGTGCAAGCCCTTGCCATCTTCACGTATCTACCAGATGTCCAGAAGCTGTTGTAAAACAAACAAACTTATCTCCTTGTTTTTCAAATTTAAATTCTTATTCTTTGCTTAAGTCTTTCTTTGAGCTTTTAAAAGCCATAAACAATAACAACAAATATTCACATCTTTTAAAAAGTTTAGAGTCAGAGATTACGATAGAAGAGCAAGCTACAAAATCTATTTTAAATATGCTTTCTACTATACCTATAAACTTTTACTACGAATCTGGTTTAAATTTCTTAGTAAGTGCACCTCATGTAAAAACCATAATGAGTTTTATTTTAAGTGCTCTTTTTGAAAAGTCTATATCGTATAAAGATTTAACTCCTATTCTAATAATAAGAGGCTATGAGTTTTTATCAGCTTCTTTGTTTATAAATGCTTTATCGCCATCTTATATATATGTAGAAAACGAACGTTTTAAAAAGCTTTTATTTTATCTTGGTATTAAGTCAGGCGTTATAGATTACGATATTTTAAATATACCAGAAAATGCCCTTGTGATAGACTTATCTTTGTCTTCCGAAGAGCCTTTTGATTATAAAGAGCATATTAAGAAGCTTTCTAAAAAGCTTAAAAAAGGTGCTGTATTTTTCTCTTTTGTGTTTAATAAAGATAGGCTAAAAAAAGTTTTAAACAAAGGCCAAGATATGTATCAGTCGCCTTTTGATAGGTTTATAAATGAATATTCTTACGAAGAGCTTTTAGAATTTAAGAATTTTTATATAAACGCTTTACCTTTTAATCCTGTTGATTTTATAAACACTTTTGGTGAGTATTCTATCTTTAAAGAAATATCACCTCACAACCAAGCTTTTAGGCTTTTAATAAAAGAAAACAAATACCCTTATATATACGCTTTATCAAACATAGAGTATAAGGATAGTTATGAAAATATTACAAGATTTTACTCATTTATAGAAAAATCCTATATAAAGCCAGATTTTTCGGTATCGTCAAATATATCTGATGACTCACATATAAAATCGTTTTGTTTTGTAAATAAAAATATCAGCGGATATTTAAAAACCTATATTAAAAATACTTTTAAAGATACGCTTGTTTTAGAGTTTGGGGCTTTTGATAAAAATATATTTGATAAGTATCTGGGTGGTGTGGTAGACTCAGATAAGTATTATAAAGACTTAGAAAATATTTGGTTTATAGGAGATGATTTTATAGACTATTTTAAACAAGATGCTAATTTTCTAAAAAATATACTCTTTGGACCAAAGATAAATATTTTGCTTGACAAAAACCCGTTTTCTGATGATGATTATTTAAATACTTTTAAAGGCTTTTTAAGAGATTATCCCAATGTAGATTTTTATACTACACACAAAGGGGTTTTTGATATACTTTCTAAAAAGCATCAAAACTTGAAATATTTTGATATAGACTTTAGTCATTTAGAAACATTGTTAAATAATGAAGAAAAAACTGTAGACCTTCTTATAATATCTTCTTCTACTTATTTCCCCATCCAAAAGACAGGGTTTGATGTGGAAGAATTTTACAGCTCTTATATAAACGGCTTTTCTAAAAACATTCAAAAGCTTGTGCTTGATTTTGTAAAAGATAAAACAGCTAAAAAAGATATTTATTATGAAGATGTAGAGTTTTTGGATTTTTACAAAGATATTATAAATAATAGTGCTAGCTTAAATTACTTTATAGCACAAGAGGTTAAAAATGTAGCTTTAAAATTTACAAAAAATATATTGCATGTAGGTATGCTAAATTTCAAAGAACCCAGGTTTCTAAAAGAGCTTGCACTAGAACATGTATCAAATAGCAGATATATGCCAGATATACTTATTACAAAAGAAGAATATTTTTTTGATATCATTAGAAAATCTAAACTTGTTTTATATCTTGATGGGTTAGACAATTTTCAGCGTTTACCCTTTCCTTGTTTAAAAGCCTCAAAACAAAATATACCATGCATTACCAAGTATCAAAAGTCCTTAGAAAATGTTCCAAACCTTTTGCTTGCAAAAAATATAGAAGAGATGATAGCGACTACCGGACTTTTGCTTAAGTCCAAAATCTAACTTATCATTGAAATTTAAAATTTTTATTTTATACTTATGATTTAAAGTAGCTATTTACGAAGGGGTGTTTTATGAAAAAGGTAAATTTAAAAGAGCTTTTAGTAGATTTTAGCGTTGGTACAGTTGTTTTATCTGGTATAGCTGTAAATCTAAACATATCAAACGCTGCCGTTTTTAACAATACCGGTACCACTTCTGCTCCTGTGATATCAAATACTCCGCCTTCAGGGGCTCAGCCTGTAACTATATGGGGTGGTCCATTGGGTGGACTTGGTGGAAGCAGCGGAAGTGTTGTAGATGAGGGAGGTGGAGTAAATCCGTGCCCTGGTTTTTCTTCTACTACTTTGATTTACGACAACACCCCGCACTCAAGCAGAACGAAATACAATTTACAACATATTTTAAGTAGTTGCTCAAGTGCTACCATTGTAGTAGTAGCTGCTGGAGGGCAAGGCGGTAGTGTACTTTCTTACAGCGGTGGTTTAGGCGGTAGCACAACGTTAGAGACATCTTTATCGTCGTTTATTCAAGAATTTGGAAAAAATCCTACATTTTTCTATGTAGTAGGAGGTGCTGGGGGAAACGATGGTCACTCAGGTGGTGGTGGGGGAGCCTCGATGGTAGCAATTGAAAATATACCGCATGGCTATAGCGGACCGCTTACACACCAAAACTACGTACCGCTTGTTATAGCAGGTGGAGGTGG
>ERZ1669251.30-NODE-30-length-67231-cov-9.212755_pt1 | contig 67231 bp, 66 predicted proteins | sample MGYA00579294_ERZ1669251 | MGnify/ENA primary metagenome ERZ1669251 (study PRJEB41166, sample SAMN08046056) | hot springs metagenome | biome: hot spring; feature: acid hot spring; material: thermophilic sediment; isolation source: thermophilic sediment from acid hot...
CAATACTATCAATGTCCAGAGATGGGTCAGCCTCGGCATAACCCAGCTGCTGGGCGAGCTTGAGGGCTTCGTTGAATGATAAGCCCTCCTCATACATCTTACTTAGTATGAAGTTCGTGGTTCCATTCAAGATGCCCATGAAGTACTCAACGTGGGCGCCAGGTAATAGTTTAAGTATGTTGAAGGATGGTGTGCCTGCCATGACAGTGCCCTTAAACCTAACCAACCTATTATACCTCCTACTTAATTCCATTAATTCATCGTAGTGAAAGGCTATCGGACCCTTATTGGTGGTAATTACATGCTTATCACTCCTAATAGCCGTTGATAAATATGTAAAGGCTGGCTCACCCCTAGTCTTAACACTTACCCAGGTGAATTCACCCATTATATCAGCGTTGCTCTCCTCAATAATCCTAGGAATATCATCAGACATTATTTTCTCGCCAATAGCCTTACCAGCCCTAATGTCCTCAATAATATTAGGCTTTGGATCCTTAATGTGTCCATACTTTAAATCTACTATTTCTGATATTGAAACATTGCTTAAGTCAAGCTCATCCTTAACCCTATGGAATAATTCAAAGAAGCCCTGACCAACAACACCAAACCCTACTATAAGAACCCTTATGGGCTTGTTCATCAACATCACCTCATGGGTTAAAGTTGTAAATTACTAGTTTAATCTCTGTCATTTCCTCTATAGCAAACCTAATGCCCTCTCTACCTAAACCACTATATTTATAGCCGCCAAACGGCATAAAATCAACCCTGAAATCAGATGTATCATTTATCAAAACTCCACCGAACTGCAATTCATCTATGAAACGCTTCGCCACCTTTATATTATTTGTAAATATCCCGGCTTGTAAACCGTAGGGCGTTGAGTTAGCTAGGTTAATTGTCTCGTCAATATCCCTTACTTTAAATAGAAGCATTACTGGGCCAAAGACCTCCTTAATGGCTATTCTAGACTTTAGGCTAACATTCTCTAATATCGTTGGATAGTATATATTTCGAACCCTCTTATGTCCGGTCAATAGATTCGCACCATCCCTAATTGCCTCCTCAACCCACTCCTCAACCCTCTTAGCCTCGGCCTCTGTTATCATTGGACCTACATCGGTTGATTCATCAAGCGGATCACCAACCTTCAGATTTTGGGTTAATTTTACAAGTTTTTCCTTAACCTCATCATAAATCTTCTCATGTATTAGTATACGTTGTGCATGTATACAATTCTGTCCTTGAGACTCAAAACCGGCATCAACTATTAGTGGTGCTGCCTTATCAATATCGGCATCCTCCCAAACTATTACAGGGGAATTATTGCCTAACTCCATAGCGTACTTCTTAATACCATGGGACCTAACTATTTGATCAGCAGCCTCAGTACCACCGGTGAAGGTTACCATCTTAATGGTATCACTATCAAGAATTCTATTAATCACAGGGCCTCCTCCTGACGTTATAACCACTTGAAGAGCCTCTGATGGTAAACCAGCATTTATGAGCTCCTCACTAAGTTTAATTGCGGATAATGGCGTTAACGTTGCTGGTTTTAATATTACCGAGTTTCCTGCAGCTATGGCCGGACCGAGTTTATGGGCTACTAAATTTAAGGGGTCATTAAATGGCGTTATTGCTAAGACAACACCTATTGGTTCTCTAATGTAGTAAGCGAATTTATTAACGCCCCTGGGTTCTGCGTCAAATGGTATGACCTCACCATATATCCTCTTAGCCTCCTCAGCCGAGAATTTCATCGTTACTGACGCTCTATATGCCTCTCGCCTAGCATACTTCAGAGGCTTACCGGCCTCTTGAGCTATTGTTCTAGCATAATCCTCCTGCTTAGCCCTTAATTTACTCGAGACCTCCTCCAGTATTTCAGCCCTTTTATACGTAGGCATGTTTTTCATGATACGAAATCCCTTAACCGCAGTACTCAAAATATCATCAACCTTATTCACAGGTGCTTCCTCAAGAGTAGCTATTGGCTCCCATGTATATTTATTGAACACTTGTATCATGACCCTCACCCCTCTTCAATTGCTATGACCCTTGCCATAGCTCCGCTGGCACCCTGTAGTTTTATGGGTAGTGCTACGATGAGGTATTTCTTACCTTCAACCAGTTGATCTAGATTGCTTAAATCCTCGATTATGTATATGCCATTTGAGAGCAATAGCTTATGAACTGCAAAATCTGTATGGTTATACGGTTCAATACCCAGCGTATCTATACCGATGGTTTTAACCTTATGCTCAACCACAAACTTACCAGCGTCAAAGGATAGACCTGGAAAGTCGTAGAGGAATTCCTTGGTGAATGCTCTCTTCTTCCACCAACCAGTCTCGATCAATATTATACTACCATCATACTCGGATCTCCACACCTTAGCCAAATCCGAGGCGGTTATCTCAGTCCCACTAAACTTCGGCCTAACTACATAACCATAACCAACAAGCTTTCCTAAATCAAGCTGATCAACCGTTATATTTGATTCAAGCATGTGGTACGGCGAATCAACATGCGTTCCAGTATGTGTAGCTGTCTGCATAAACTCAGCATTATAACCATCCCTAGATAATATACCCACAGGCTTAATATCAGGCAGTGGGTTAGTCGGCCAAACAGGCATATAGGTCCTAATAGATACCGATAGGTCATATATCCCTTTGATAGAGACCATCATCCTCTATGTTTCATTTCACTATTTAAGTTTTATTAGTTTCTCTGAGATAATTTTTAAAAATAGTAACATTTTATAAATAGATCAATGGGAGTAGAAAATACAGGCAGAGAATCTAACCTTAGAAAAGAACTAGGAGTTTGGTCGTTAACATTCTTGGCTATTGGTGCAATATTAGGACCAGCTGTGGCATACGTACCCGCCTACGTATTAGCCTATAGTGGGCCTTCAGGACTTCTATCGTGGCTTCCAGCCTTTATAATGCTCTTTATAACGGCATTAGTCTTCGTAGAACTTGGAACAATGTGGCCTAAAGCCGGTGCCGTGGCTTATTACCCATATCATAGCAATGGAGCGCTTGCTGGCGTGTTAAACGGATGGCCAGCCTTCATAGGATATTCCCTAATAATGCCAGCAAGCCTAACGGCTGTGGTTGAATACTTAAGTTTATACTTCCCATCATTATATGCTAACGGAGTTCTAACATACTTAGGTGTTATTGTGGCCATAATACTAGGTATCATAGTCTTCATAATACATATGTATCACGTAGGAATTCTAGGTAACATAAATAATGCATTAACATTGTTCAAAGTATTCTCCTTCCTAATACCATTAATAGCATTATTAGCCTATTTCAACCCAATAAATCTTAACAATCCTAAAGTAGGTGGTTTTGCGCCCTTTGGTGCACCTGGCTTCTTTGCCGCAATAACAGCTACCGTGTTTGCATATCTAGGCTTTAGGCAGCCTGTGGATTACGCTGAGGAGGCTAAGAATCCCAGCAAAGATATACCCCTAGCCATAATGTTAGCTTTAATTGTAACAATGATTTATTATATAATTGAGAGCTTAGCATTCCTAGGCGTAGTAGATAGAGGTATTGTAACAAGTGCTAGTTCATGGTCCTCTATAACAAACCTAGCATACCCGTATGTTACAGCTATACAAGTCACCAAGATGCCGGCAGCCAACGCCTTCATAACAATTACCGTCATAGCAGCTCTCGTAGCAGCATATACAGATGCGTTGATTTATTATGGTGGTGCTGCAAGGGTTGGTTATGCTTTGGCTAAGTATGATAGAATGTTACCACAATTATTTACTAAATTGAATAGGCAAGGTATGCCGTTTTACTCAAATATATTAGTCTTCATAGTTGGTCTAATATACCTTGCATTATTCCCATCATTTGCTTCAGTATTCCTATTATTCACCGATGCCGTATTAATATCCTACGCACCGGCAGCGGTCAGCCTACTTGTCTTTAGAAAAGTATACCCAAATGAACATAGACCATTCAGAATGCCGACGGCAAGCATATTAGCTCCTATAGCATTCATAGTTAGTACATTATTAATATATTGGAGTGGTTGGCAATCCGTCGAGATTTCCGTAATATCAACCCTGGTGGGTCTATTTCTACTCTACTTCTATAACAAGTACGTAAGTGGTATTAAGAAGGAAGAAATATATGGAGGCTTATGGCTCCTAATATACCTACTAGCCTTAATGGCGGTGGCATACTTCGGAAGCACAAACCTAGACGTAATACCTTCGCCATGGGATACAGTTGTAGTTGTTGTGCTATCAATAATATTCTTCTATTGGGGCTACTACTCAGGCGTTAGGTATAATATGGCTTTATTAAAAACTACCAAGGAAACTAAGCAATAAATAGCCTTAATATGATTATATAAATTTAAAATAATACTACCATCTCTATCTTTCGATACTTTCCATATTCTTTAAAAATAATGGTAATATTTAAATAGTCTAAATTGTATAAAGATCGGGGGATAGAATTGGAAACCCAGACATGCGATTAAAACCGTTGAGTAAATACATCCTTAAATGCCCAAGGTGCGGTTATGAGGTTGAGCCTAGCCCATACATAATGAGGTGCCCACGGTGTGGTGAATTACTTGATGCATCGATTATTACTGAGAAAATTAGGATTAAGTGGGGTGAGTTACGTGGTAGGGGTGTTTGGAGGTATAGGGATTTACTCCCTGAGCTCAAAAATGTAATCACCATGAGTGAGGGGTCAACGCCACTAATTAGGCTTAGGGCTTATCCCAATGCCTATGTTAAGTTTGAGGGCGCCAACCCAACTGGGTCCTTTAAGGATAGGGGTATGACTGTCGGTGTTTCATTAGCCTCATCATTGGGTGTTAGGGGTATTATAGTTGCGTCCACTGGTAATACCGCGGCCTCAGCCGCAGCCTACTCTGCAAGGGCCGGTATTGAGTGCATGGTTGTCCTGCCAAAGGGTGGTGTTGCTAAGGGCAAACTCGGCCAAGCATTACTACATGGCGCAAGGATTGTGGAGGTGCCTGGAACATTTGATAATGCGTTAGAGTATGTCTTAAGCACTGTTCTGGAAAGTGGTAGTGCAGGTAATGCCAGTTATTATCCGCTTAATTCTATAAATCAGTGGAGGTTGGAGGGTCAGAAGACGATTGCTTATGAAATTGTTGAGGAGGTCGGTGTGCCTGACTACGTGTTTGTCCCTGTGGGTAATGGCGGGAATATTTATGCTATTTGGAAGGGGTTTGGGGAATTGATGGAGCTCAATATAATAGACAAAATGCCAAAAATGATTGGTGTACAAGCCTCAGGAGCCGCACCATTGGTCAAGTATTGGAGAGGCTTAGGTGAGGCTAGAGTTGATAAGCCAAGTACTGTGGCGTCCGCCATAAGGATTGGTAAGCCAATTAATTGGTATAGGGCCTATAGGGCTGTTAAGTACAGTAATGGCTTCTTTATCGATGCTTCCGACGATGAGATATTAATGACACAGAGAGTGCTTGGTAGGGAGGGAGTTGGTGTTGAACCGGCTAGTGCGGCATCGTTGGCTGGTTATATGAAGGCTTTAAGGGAGGGTGTGATCGATCCTAGTGATAATGTTGTTTTAATAGCCACAGGACATGCACTTAAGGATCCAGATGCGTTATTGAGGGATAGTGTTCACACGGTCAGTATATCATCAATTGACGAGCTCAAAGCACTAATCATGGGTAGATCAATCATTGATGTTTAGTGGTGTCTATTTATTATCAATAATAATTAGGTAAAATTTAAATAACCTATAAAGTACGTAATTTCGGCGATTATGTCCCTGGAACACAGGTAAGGAACAACTGGCGCAATGTCGTTGGTTCAATGCTAGGTTGGGGAATGGATGCCTATGACTTTGTTGCCTATGCCTTCGTTGCACCAATAATAGCTCCTCTATTCTTCGGTCAACTAGGTCATTTAGGCTCAATACTGGCTACGTTGGCCACCTTCAGCGTATCACTGGCTGTTAGGCCCCTCGGTGGTGTCTTCTTTGGTAACCTGGCTGATAAGTTGGGTAGACGTGGCGTTCTTTATATAACGATGCTTGGCGCAGGCCTTTCAAGTTTCCTAATGGGCTTCCTACCGACCTATGCTCAGGCCGGTATATTAGCGATAATACTACTAGTGATTCTAAGGTTTGTTGTTGGTTTCTTCCTTGGTGGTGAGTACTCATCGAGCGGTATTATGGCTGTTGAAAGCGTTGCTAAGAGGAGAGGGTTGGCCAGTGGTATTATGCAGGCAGGCTTTGACCTCGGTATATTCGGCGTCACCTTCACCTACACCTTAGTCGCCACTTACCTGCCGCAGAGCGCCTTGAGTACTATTGGTTGGAGGATCGTGTTTTGGAGCGGTATTGTCACTACGATAATTGGTTGGTTATTTAGGAGGAGGTTCCTAACAGAATCCTTTGAGTGGGAGAGGGCGGAGAAGGTCAGTACTCCCTACAGGGTTTTATTCACGAAGTATTGGCTACCCGTAATAGTGATTCTACTGGCCACCATGGGCTTCCTCTATGAGTACTACGTAATGCTCGAGCTCTCACCGTTTGTACTACAAAGCGTACTCAACTACACACCAGCCCTAGCCGGTCTAATACTCACGGTATTATCGGCAAGCGACGCTATTGGCAGCATCTTTGGTGGCGTCCTCGTTGATTGGTTAAGAAGCTCGGCAAGGGCCTTATTGACCACGGCGTTAATAATAATAGCCCTCATATACCCAACGATGTATGCAATACTCATGCTTGGTAATGGCTGGTTAGTGCTACTTTGGGACTTCATAGCAGTACTACCTGTTGGGGTTATGCAAGTTTACATTAGGGACTTGCTACCGCCAAGTGTGAGGGCCACGGGCGCTGGTTTAAGCTATAACGGCGGTACCTGGCTGGCGGCCTGGGCCGCCATAGTAACAACATTGATGGCGGGAGCATCCACAAAGCCAGGCCCATGGCTATCAGCAATAGTCATAAACACAATATGGAGCAGCGTATTAATGGTGATAAGCTCTATGGCCGCCATAACCATTATTAGGAAGATGAAGACTTAAGTGAAGAATATAGATGGATAAAGTAAAAATTAAATATTGAGAATTAATTATATAGTACTGTGTTGTAATATTTATAAACTATTAATTTGGGTCATAGACGATGGTGGAGAAATGCGCTGTCCCTTAATTTTTATGAGGAACTGAATGTGGGATACAGCGTCAATTAGATTTTCGGGTATGATTGCGTTAAACAGGATATAATGGAACTTGATCTAATGCTGTTGTTTCTGGAAAGCCCAGTGCGACGTTCATTGCCTGTACTGCCTGCCCTGACGCTCCCTTCATTAGATTGTCTATTGCAGCCAACACCACAAGCCTATTCAGCCTAGTGTCTATCTCAAAGCCTATGTCAACGAGGTTCGACCCTATTACGTACTTAACGTCTGGGTACCTCTGGAAGCCGGCTCTATCCTTAACGAGTCTGATGAAGGGTTCATTACCGTACATTGTCCTGTACGCTCTCCAAACCTCCGGCTCCTGTACTGGCTTTGTTAGCCATGCATGCGACGTTGTCAGTATACCCCTAACCAGGTCTACGGCATGTGGTGTGAAGGCTACACGCACCTGCCTATTAATTAGTAGGCCTAGTTCCTGCTCTATCTCGGCCGTGTGCCTATGGTGAACAACCTCGTAGGGCCTAATCACGTATGTCCTAAAGGGATGTAGGTCTAGCCTTGGTGCGTGGGCCCCAGCGCCCGAGCTCGATATTTTTGCGTCAACAACTATCCTATCAGTATCGACAAGGCCCGCCTTAACCACTGGTGCCAGTGATATTATTGCGGCAGTTGCCATGCACCCAGGTACGGCTATTAACTTGGCACCCTTCAATTCCTCCCTGTGAAGCTCCGGCATACCATACACAGCCTTACTGAGCAGGTCTGGGTATGGGTGTGGCTTTTCCCAACCATACCACTCCACATACGCCTTTGGATCCTTAAGCCTAAAGTCAGCCGATAGGTCAACAATCGTTAACCCAGCCTCATACAGCTTAGGAACCCACTCAATACTTTGCCCGTGGGGTAGCGCCAGGAATACCACATCGATATCCTTCTTAAGCACCGAGTCTATTGTGGAGTCACTGAATGTTAACTCGGTCCTACCCCTCAGGTTTGGGTGCACCCTAAATACGTACTCACCCCTAAACTCCCTGGAGGTTGCACAAACAAGCTCAACACCTGGATGATTAATCAACAGCCTGAGTAATTCGCCACCGGTCACACCACTGGCTCCAACCACACAGACCCTATACCTACCACTCGCCATTGTACCACCCCATAATGGCACTTACTACGTAATCCAGATTCTCTATTGTAAGTTCAATTCTAGGGTCTATACCGAGGATTTGGGGCTCATTACCATAGATACCCACTATGTAGGTACAGATAATGCAGTTCAGGCTCCTCGTGAGCCTTAGTAACATGTCGCCAAGGTTATTGCAGTTAATGCAGTGATTGCCAATTACCTGCGTATTCAGCACCTTGTCAGGGGCTTTCATCAATATGCTTATCCTAGCCAATGGGTTCTCCATGTACATCCTATGCTCGGCCACGGACTTACCACCCTCCCACGTAGTGACCGCACCATCAAGGCCGAGAGCAGGTGTTGGTGTTGCCATGTACGTCCTACCAATACCCCTAACCACCTTAGCAACGACATTGGGATTAAGCGCCACGCTGAAGTTCGGTGTTGAGTAACCAAGCTTATTCAACTCCTTAAATAGTAATGCCCTATTAATCGCCATCTCGTATATCGACCTCGGATTTAACGTTTCGTTAAATAAACTCGCCATTATGAGTGATTCAAAGACGTCGTCGAGCAGAAGCACGGCCTTTCCCGGTTGAGGTTTGACCTCCTCATCCCTGGTATTTACCACAGAGACCTTGAGTCCAGTATTGAGTAGTTTGTTATGCAGCTGTTGTTCTAGTGGTCCGTACTTACTAACCACGAGGAATAGGTCTTTATTGATTGTGGATCCCGCTTCAATGATAACCACCTGATCGATTAACTGATTTGTGGGTTATTAAATATTTTCTTTATTTATCCAGGGATTACTAGGCATATTATGTTGATTGAGGAAATATTTATATAGCATATTTATACGTAAACCTGTGGCAGTGATGGAACGGTTTCCATACTGTATGATGTCCTAAGGACTGAGGAGAAACTACTCATGAGCGAATTTAGGAGGTTTGGTGTCGATGTCGAATTAATAAATATTGATAACATTTCATTAGACCTTAACGAGGGTTGGAATGAAACTGGCATAGTATTGGTAAGGCCCTTAAGCCATTTTAAGGCTAGTTTAATAGCCCGTATATTGAATACGCATGGCGTCAAGACAATAAATAGTGGTATGGCCATAGAGAACTCCTGGAATAAGGCCATTGCCATATCAATACTGGCCAGGTCAGGCATACCGGTGGTGCCGACGAAGCTCATGTTCTCAGAGGTGCCCCAAGAGGATGGTGTTGATTATCCCGCCATTATTAAACCGCTCCATGGCTCATGGGGTAGGCTCGTAAGCCTAGTCAGTGATGTGGATGAGCTAAAACTGATACTTAGGCATAAGGCCTTTAGCGACACTTACCTAAAGGTGTCGGTGATCCAGCCATTCATTGGTGATGGTACTGACTATAGGGTCTTCGTTGTTGGTAATGAGACTGTTGCTTCAATGGTTAGGAGACCTGTTGAGGGTGAGTGGAGGAGTAATGTGGCTAGGGGTGGTAAGGCCGAGGCTGTTAGGCTTGGCGATGAGGTTTATGAGATGGCTATAAAGGCTGTCTATGCTTTAGGTCTTGACTATGCCGGTGTTGATGTGCTCTATAGTCGTGAGTATGGTTATGTAGTTAACGAGGTTAATGCGATACCCGAGTTTAAGGGCTTAATGAGTGTTTCCGGTGTTAATATTGCGCGTAAAATAGCTGAGTATGTATTAAATTTGGTTAGGAGGTGATTAGGCAATGAGCGATGACGTGCTTAGGTTTGAGGATGAGTACCTGGCGAGGTACTACAGTAAGAAGCCGCTGAATATAGTCAGGGGCTACATGCAGTACGTGTGGGACTCAAAGGATAACAAGTACCTGGATATGCACACGGGATTTGGCGTGGCCTTCCTAGGGCATAGGAACCCTAAGGTCGTGAATGCAATAAGGGAGCAGTTGGATAAGATACTCACTGTACCACTGACCTTCTATAGCGAGGCCAGGGCTGAGTTCGTTAGGGAGTTCATGAAGATTGTGCCGAACAGCTTCGGTAAGGTCTTCCTACAGAACAGCGGTACTGAGGTTGTTGAGGTGGCGTTGAAGATAGCTAGGAAGATAAGTAAGAGGTCTGAGTTCCTGGCCTTCCTAAACTCATTCCATGGCAGGACCCTGGGCTCACTCTCAGTGACAGGCAATGAGAAGTATAGGAAGGCCTTTGAACCACTGCCCTACAGGGTTAGGTTTGCCCCGTTTAACGCCGTTGACCAGGTCGATAAATTAGTCACTGAGGACTTGGCGGCGGTCATTGTCGAGCCAGTGCAGGGCGAGGGGGGTGTTAACCCAGCAAGGCCTGAGTTCCTGAAGGCCCTTAGGCAGGTCACCAGGGAGAGGAATGTACTGCTAATATTTGATGAGGTTCAGACTGGTTTTGGCAGGACTGGTAAGGTCTGGGCCTTTGAGAATTATGGTGTCGAGCCGGACATATTCACGGCCGGGAAATCAATAGCGGGTGGGTTACCAATAGGCGTGGCGGTTGTTAGGAGGGAGTTTGGCGATGTATTTGAGCCTGGGGAGCACGGTAGTACCTTCGCAGGTAATCCAATAACCATGGCGGCGGCTAAGGCCGGTGTTGAGGTCTTGGTTAGCGAGGATGTACCGGGTAAAGCCAGGCTAATGGGTGAGAGGTTTATGAGAATTCTTGAGGATGAGGTTGGCAGGTTAAAGCCAGTACTTAGGGTTAAGGGTTTGGGTTTGATGCTCGGTGTTGAATTGAGGAAGAGGGCTGATGCTTACGTTGATGAGTTGATCAGCCTGGGACTGCTGACGAGCGTTGCTGGCGGCACAACCGTCAGGTTATTGCCACCATACTGTATCACTGATGATGATTTAAATATGGCGATAAGTGCATTAAGCAAGGCCCTGACTGAATGATTTCATTACATCATTTACTATCTCCATAAGTTCATCATCACCTAAAGGCTCCCTCTTAAACCCATTATCATAGAGTGACCTAACCCTCTCAAAGACCGTATCCACTATTAAATCATTGACATCAATACCATGCAGCCTAAGCCAGTGCCTTATCGAGGACTTCCCTGAATATGGCCCTATGACTATCCTCGCATCACGGCCGATTATCCTGGGATCCATCGATAGGTAGGTTATGGAATTCTTCAACTGTGCATCTATGTGTATTCCGGCCGCTGTGGTGAATGCGTTCTCACCAACTATTGGTTGGTACATGGGCACCCTATAACCCATGGAACTAAACGTCTCTATAATGTCCTTAATGGCACCTGGATTCATACCATCAAAGGAACCCTTAATCCTTGCATACCAAAGCACCAGCGCCTCTATTGGTACATTACCCGCCCTCTCACCAATACCGAGCAATGTACCATTATTTATCGCGGCACCGTATAACCAAACGGCAACCGCATTCGCAACAGCCATGTGGTAATCACCATGTCCATGAAACTCAAGCCTATCACTCGGTACACCCAGCACCTTCCTAAACACCCACACTAACTTCGGTATGCTGTATGGCAGCGAGACAAATGGGTAGGGAACACCCACGCCCGTGGTGTCGGGTAATTTAATGACTATGTCAACGCCATACTTCTCACCCAACTTTAGTAGCCTACGCACGAAGGGTACTACGAAACCTACAACGTCTGACCTAGTCACATCCTCAAGAGAGCACCTAAGCCTAATACCATTCCTAAGCGCATATTCGGCAACCTCCAGGTACTTACCGATCACCCAATCCCTCGTGGAATTAAACTTATACCTAATATGTATATCCGAGATTGACATAAGCATCACCATCTCATCAAGGCCAGCCTCCTTAACAAGCCTCACATCCTCAACCCTAGCCCTACCCCAACCAATAACCCTAGGCCATTCCAGGCCCAATTCCCTAACAGCCTTAACAAGCCTCCTATCCCTCTCGGTATATAGGAAGAACTCACTCCTAATAATCCTACCACTCCCATTATCAAGATCCGCAAGCAACCTAAACAGCTTAATGGCATCATCTATCGAGTAATAAACATAGAAGGCCTGCTGACCATCCCTAAAGGTAGTGTCAGTTATGAACAAGTTGTTAGGTACCTCAGGCTCTACGTATAAACCATCAAAGGACAAAACTGGAGGTAACGGCCATTGACTCACAACCTCCTTTAAAACATCCTCACCATCTACATAATCGATACCCTCATCCCTAAGCATTTTAATTAATTGGCCCGAGCCCCTGACATTAGTACCAACTTCAATAGAGATCCCCTATTTCAGGGAAAATAAATAATTTATAAATTTTACCCTCATCAATAAATAATTATCTATATTGCACTTATCTATACATATTCATAAATTCGATAATCGCTTGTTTATATATCTTTACGGCATTCAAGTAGTCACTAATAAGTATGTATTCCTCCATTGAGTGGGACATTAAGCCATCACCAGGTCCATATGCCACTAGATTCCTCGTTAGTTGCACAAGATCATTCATATCACTGGTACCCCACTTCCTGGCAAGCATGGGTTTCTCATTTAGTACCTTAATTATGGCTCTTGAAATAGCCCTTGCAGTTGGATTATCTATGGGAACTTCCACGGGCTCGGTGCACCACCTCACGTTAATTACAACATTGCTACCAAACTCAGCGCTTAATTTACTAACTGCATTCCTCACCTCATCGCAGGATTTGCCTGGCGGTATCCTAATATCTAGCACAAGCCTGCAATTACTTGGTATCATGTTATCTGCCTCACCGCAGTTCATTATGGTTGGTGTTACGAGGAAATCCTCATAATTCGTGCCAGCCTTTAAATACTCACGTAACTTATCATAAATCCTCATTGCGATTAATATGGAGTTCGATTCGAGGTCTGGGTTCGATGCATGGCCACCCCTGGTGCTTATTGAAACGTCCACCTTTGACCCACCCCTATACTTAGTCACCACCTTATTGACGCCGGTGGGCTCCCCAACAATTATTCCGTCAGGCCTAGGGACGTGGTTACCCTTAATTAAGTTAGCCGTGCCTAGGCTATCGCCCTCCTCATGAACAACAGCCGTAAGTACCAATGTGCCTTTGGGCAGGTCGGTCTCTATGAACGCCATTGTCATGGCCATCAATGGTCCCTTATCATCACTCGCACCCCTACCAATTATCCTGTCACCCTCGCGCCTAACCTCTATGAAGCCGGGCACCGTGTCCATATGGGCATGAAGCCAAAGTACAGGTTTATCCTCGCCCTTAATTGTAATTACGTTACCAACATCATCAATTACAGCATTAAAACCATTCATTATTAGTAAATCCCTAAGGAACTCTGCAAGTTCATGCTCCTCACCTGTTGGTGAGTATATGCTTAGTGACTCCATGAGTAATTTTAACATCGCCTCATCACTAAATACCATGGTTAACCCCTCCTGGCCATATCAAGCACCAGCTCTGCTATGTGCCTAGCCACATTAACACCGGTGACCCTCTGGACATTCTTGAATTCAGGCACTGTATTCACCTCAAGGACCTTATAACCTCCGTCAGACTCAACAACATCAACACCTGCGTAATAGGCACCTATAGCCTTAGTTGCCTTGACACTAATATCCTCAAGCTCTGGATCTATTCTAACAGCCTCGGCCTTACCACCCCTAGCCGTGTTGGTCCTCCAATCATCACCGACCACGTACCTATATATAGCCGCCACAGCCCTATCACCAACAACGGTAACCCTAATGTCCCTACCAGGCTTCTTAACGAATTCCTGAAGTAGGTAGGTGCCATATTGAGGATTCTCCATGGAATTCCTATGCCTAATGAGAAGATCCATATCATCTGAACTACCGACTAGGCTTACGAGCCTACCCCATGAACCATGCACAGGCTTGATGACAGCAGGCACACCAATCCTATCTAACGACCTTATCGCAATTTTACTTGACAGGGCGACAACGCTATTGGGTATTGGCACGCCAAGCCTGCTTAGTATGGCTAGGGTCACCGCCTTATTATTACCTATCAATATTGACATAGCCGGGTTAATCGACTTACCGCCAATCGCCTCATAAAGCTGTGAAAGCATTTGGGTCCTATGCTGACTAACAGTCCTTATGAAGGCAATACCCACACTGTTACTATTGGGAAACTCGAACGTTAATTCCTCAGCATTAATAAGCCTATAATTCATTCTTAAATTATCGAACTCTCTAATTAAGAGCTTCTCGTCGAGCCTTACGATGTCGTAGAGGAAGTGAACGACTTCAATGAGAACCACCTCTCAGCAGTTATTCTCCCCAATCCTCCTCCTCAACCTTAATGAGCTTCAACTGTATTAAGCCATTCTGAATAACCACCTGGTACTTCTGTCCACAACTCGGGCAACTAACCAACTCGCCATCCAGGACATCATCTGGAACATTTATGTCTGCGCCACATACCTGACAGGCAATCTTTGTGGGCATCAAGGATTACGTGAATATAGCCTATTTAAGCATTGCGGTCAGCAACAATTAAATCTATAAATAATATTATAAAATAAATATACTGAATTGAAAATCAGCTCGGCGTAACATGAGTGCCGAAACCATTGATGGCCGACGTTATAGGGTTCTCAATAGTGCCATTTGAAATCACTGCATGGATACCCTTACTCGCCAGTTGAGCGGCTGTATACACCTTCCTCTTCATACCACCCTTGACCTCAGGGTTCTTGAAAAGCTCGAGAGCCTCGCTTACCGAGACCTTACTAACTACCTTTCCACCCACTATGACGCCATCAACGTCAGTAAGTATTACAGCAAAACCTGGATTTAACGAATAGGACAAGACCTCAAGGGCTTGATCCCCATCCACATTTAGGGATCCACCTGTCTTATTGTCCATAGCTATTGGAGCTATCACTGGTACAAGACCCTCATTGAGGAACCTAAGGAGAAACTCGGCATTTGCACTCTCTATCTTACCAGTATATCCACCATCAATAACCCTCTCCCTACCCCTCTCATCGATTATTATCATCGACTCCCTCCTCCTAGCCCTAAGTAAGCCACCATCCACGCCTGATAGACCAACGGCGTTAACACCAACACCCTGCAACCTACTCACCAGCTCCTTGTTTAGGAACATCATGCCCATCACGTAGACCCTAAGCGTCTCAAGATCAGTATACCTGCTGGTCACACCACTCGGGCTTGTTACGAACCTAGGCTTTAAGCCCATCTTCTCCATTAGCTCACTTATGAAGTAACCACCACCATGAACAAGCACAACCTTATGACCAGACTGGATTAGGTTGGGGACTTCCTTAATGAGGTTATCCACGCCTTTCCTAATGACTGAACCTCCCACCTTAACTATAATGAGCATACGGAGAAAATGAGGACAAATAAATATTATAAATATTACACTACACGACGTACACGGTCATAGGGACTCCCCATACTCACTAACGGCCTCACCAATCTTCCTAATACCCTCCCTAATCCTATCAATACTCTCAACGACAAAGGATACCCTAATCGCTGCCCTGTATATATCACTGAAGTACGTACCTGGAATAACAGTAACGCCAAACTTCTCAAGAAGGATCTCGGCAAACCTCTCGGAATCCCTAATGTACCTAGACATGTCAACAAACACGAACATGGAGCCTCTAGGAATAATAAAGCGCGCCTCTGGCAAATAATTCCTCAACGCCTCAATAGCGGCATCCCTCCTCGACCTATACTCCTCAATAATGTACCTTAGATGCTTCATCCTGACCTCAGACCTGAGGTAAGCAGCCACAAACCTCTGAGCCACCACCGGTGGGCAGTATGTCATTTCCTCAGCAGCCAATTTAAGCTTAGGTACGGCATCGCTTGGTCCATACACAAAGCCCAACCTCCAACCTGGGATTCCAGGGTCTTTAGAGAATGTGTTTATTGAAATCACGTGATCGGGCGCATACCTATAGATATACGTGTGCTCACCCTCATAGATCAAGGTCCTATATGCCTCATCAGACACTATCCAGAAGTCCTTATCCCTAGCCAGGTCGGCTATTGCCTTGGCGGTGTCCCTATCCACTATATTACCTGTCGGGTTATCTGGCGAGACAAGGACCAAGGCCTTGGTCCTACTTGTTATCAATTCCTTTAACCTTTCAACGTCGATTTTAAAACCCTCATCCATACTTAGGGCGAGCCTCTTAATTCTGCCACCGAAGTACTCAATTATTGGTTTGTAACCGAAGTATGTAGGATCCAAGAGGATAACCTCGTCCCCAGGGTTGAGTATTGTCATGAAGGTTGCGAACATGCCCTCCTGACCACCGGTGATGATCACTATATTGCCTGGATCAACGTCAATACCACCAAGTCTCTTTAAGTCCTCGGCCACGGCCTCCCTAAGCTCTATAATGCCCTGGCTCGGAGTATACCCATACAAATCCATACCCCTTTCCTCAAGGAGTTGCTTTGCCAGTAACGACCTAATCTCAATGGGCGGCGGTATTCCAGGTTGACCGGCCGATAGGTTGATAATATCCCTATTCTCACGCTTCAACCTCTCCCTAATAGCGTCAATCTTCCTAGTAGGTGACTCCCTAAGGAACGATATTGCCTGTGAAAAGCCGCGCATCTTTACTCTTATTTTGAACAAATATATATACATTATGTATTCATTGCCGTGATATAAAGGTCTTAAGGGCAAAGCTTATAAAATATTTATAATAACCCTGCATGGATGATTCGGTCTAAGGAAACGCTACTTAGTGCTTCAGGATGGAAGTGTGTATCGTGGTTACGCCTTTGGTGTTGACGCTAATGCCGTTGGCGAGGTAGTATTCACAACAGCCAATGTTGGCTATCCCGAATCACTCACAGACCCATCATATAAAGGCCAAATCCTTGTCTTCACAAGCCCACTAATCGGCAATTACGGAGTATCACCCGATCAGTGGGAGAGTGATTCAGTCCAGGTTAGTGGGGTTGTGGTTTTTGATGCTACGTCACCAAGCCACTACACATCAGTAATGAGCTTAGACGAGTGGTTGAGAAGGGAGGGCGTACCTGGCATCTTTAGGGTTGATACTAGGGCGTTAACCGTGAAGTTGAGGGAGGTTGGTGTTATGATGGGTGCAATCGCTAATAGTGTCAATGAGGCATTTAGATTATTGGCTAATGCTCCCCGTTATGATGAGGTAGATTTCACAAGGTTGGTCTCGCCAAAAAATATCATTAGTTATGGTGATGATGATAGGCCATGTATTGGGATTGTGGATTGTGGGGTTAAGATGAGTATTGTCAGAAATCTCCTAATTAGAGGGTTCAGGGTTGTTAGGTATCCATGCCACATGTGGAGTAAGGCCCTGAGTGATTGCGATGGTGTACTACTGAGTAATGGGCCAGGTAACCCGAACCTATTGACTTATCTAAGCGACGTCGTTGTTGATATTATTAGGGATAGAAAACCAACACTGGGCATATGCCTAGGGCATCAAATAATTGCGCTAGGTGCAGGTGCTAAGTTGTATAAGATGAAGTATGGGCATAGGGCCATAAACAAGCCAATCCTCGATTTAGCTAGGAATAGGGTCTATGTAACAACCCATAATCATGGCTATGCCGTGGATCCACAATCAATAAGGAATACAGGATTTAGGGTATGGGCTGTGCAACCTGATGATAATACCGTGGAAGGGCTAATTCACGAGAGGTTACCAATACTAACAACGCAATTCCACCCGGAGGCTAAGCCTGGGCCTCATGATACTACCTGGGTCTTTGATGAGTTCGCTAAAATGGTGATGGGTCATGGACATTAGGAAGGTCTTAGTCATTGGCAGTGGTCCCATTAAGGTTGCTGAGGCTGCTGAGTTCGACTATTCAGGTATACAGGCCCTTAAGGCCTATAGGGAGGAGGGACTTACGACAGTCCTTGTTAATCCCAACATAGCCACTGTACAAACAACTAGGATTTTCGCGGATAGGGTTTACCTGGCACCAATAAGACCTGAGTTCCTGGTTAAGATTATAGAGAGGGAGAGACCTGATGGCATTGCCTGCGGTTTCGGTGGACAAACAGCACTATCTGCATGCGTTAATCTAAATGAGATAGGCGTCTTTAAGAAGTACGGCGTTAAGGTACTGGGTACACCGATTGAGGGCATTAGGTCAGCCCTAAGTAGGGAGCTGTTTAAGGAGTTGATGAGTAGACACGGAATATCTGTACTACCATCAATAACCACATACTCACCTAATGAGGCCTTAGATGCAGCCAATAAGTTGGGCTACCCAGTATTGGCTAGGGTCTCCTTTAACCTAGGTGGTGCGGGCGCCTTCGTTGCATACAACAGCAATGAATTGGCCAGTAAGTACCACAAGGCCCTGGCCCAGAGTGAGATAAAGGAGGTGCTTATTGAGAAATACATAGGTGGTTGGAAGGAGATCGAGTTTGAGGTCATGAGGGATAGCCATGGTAATTCCGTGGCCGTAGTTTGCATGGAGAACATAGATCCAATGGGCATACATACTGGGGATTCCGCGGTTGTTGCTCCCTGCCTAACGCTAACGAATGATGAGTACCAAAGGGCTAGGTTATTATCAATAGGCGTCGCTAACGCCATAAACCTCATTGGTGAGTGCAATGTGCAGGTTGCAATTAACCCAGCAGGACCCGAAATGTACGTTATAGAGACTAACCCGAGGATGAGCAGGTCAAGCGCCCTGGCCAGTAAGGCTTCTGGTTACCCATTGGCGTACATAGCAGCCAAGTTAACGCTTGGTTATAGACTTGACGAGTTAATTAATAAGGTCACCAATAGGACCGTGGCTGCCTTCGAACCGAGCCTAGACTATATAGTGGTTAAGATACCTAGGTGGGAGAGCGACAGGTTTGAGGTTGATGAGTCCCTAGGCCCCGAGATGATGAGTATTGGCGAGGTAATGGGGATTGGTAGGACGCTTGAGGAGGCGTGGCAGAAGGCCGTGAGAATGCTGGATATCGGCGAGCCGGGCCTGGTTGGTGGTCGTATATACAATGAGGCTAGTGTCGAGGAGGCCAGGGAGAATGTCATGAAGAGGAAGCCCTACTGGTTCCTGTACGCGGCTGTACTGCTCAGGGAGGAGGTTACTGTCGATGAGATTAGTAAGTGGACAGGCGTAGATAAGTTCTTCCTAAATGCCATAAAGAGGATTGTTGACTTTTACGAGGGTGCTAAAAGAGGCACGATACAATTAAGTGAGGATGTCCTTGAGGAGGCTTACGTACTCGGCTTTAGTGAGGAGCAACTTCGTAATGCCTTAGGCAAGGATGTGCAGGCCAAGCTGCCTGTCGTTAAGCAGATAGATACGCTGGCCGGTGAGTGGCCTGCCAGTACTAATTACCTGTATTTAACACATGGTGGTGAGTATGATGATAATACTGGGCCTAGTGTTGATGCATTGGTCGTGGGAGCTGGCGTGTTTAGGATTGGTGTTAGTGTTGAGTTTGATTGGGCAGTTGTTAACACAGTGCTTGCGTTGAGGAGGTTGGGGCTTAGGGTTGGCATTATTAATTATAACCCAGAGACTGTAAGCACTGATTGGGACTTCGCTAATAAATTATTCTTTGATGAATTAACACCAGAGACCCTGAGGAACATGTTGATTAAGGAGAAGCCTAAGCTAGTGGTTCTATGGGCTGGTGGACAAATAGGACAGAGACTTTATGGCAAGTCTAGGCTCTGGATCAATGACGAGGTTAAACTACTCGGCACATCACCTAGCGGTGTGGATCTCGCTGAGGATAGGGTCAAGTTCTCGAAATTACTTGATGAGTTAGGTCTTGATCAACCACCATGGACCTTCGCCAGCAGTCTTGAGGAGTTGATTAGCCTTGTCGAGAGGTGGCTTGACTACCCAGTCATTGTGAGGCCCAGCTACGTGCTTGGCGGCGCATACATGGGACTTGCCAGGGATAGGCAAGAATTAATAAGGTACATCAGTAAGGCGACTAGGATAAGCCCTGAGCACCCTGTCGTGGTTTCTAAGTATATTAATAACGGCGTTGAGGTGGAGGTTGATGGGGTTAGTGATAGTTCCTCAGTAATTGTGGTGCCTGTGGAGCATATAGAACCACCAGGAGTTCATTCTGGAGATAGCACCATGGTAATACCACCGAGGGGTTTTGATTATAGGCTCAGTGATTATTGGAGAAGAGGTATGGCCGAGGCGTCCTTCAGGATAGCTAAAGCGGTGGGAGTTAAGGGTCCATTCAACATTCAATTTATTGTTAGTGATAAGCTATACGTAATTGAGGCTAACGTTAGGGCTAGTAGGTCCATGCCCTTCACAAGTAAGGCTGTTGGAATTAATTTAATGGATCTATCGGTTAAGGCAGCATTAAATGGCTTAGGGATGGATAGGGAATACCTAGTACTTAGGCCGAAGCGTTGGTGGGTTAAGACAAGCCAATTCTCATGGAGCAGGGTTAGAGGTGCATACCCAAGACTCGGCCCTGTTATGTATAGTACGGGTGAGGTTGCCTCAAGCGGTCGCGTGTTTGAGGAGGCATTACTAAAGGCTTGGTTATCAACAATACCGTCCAAGGTGCCACGCAGTAACGCCCTGATATACACATACGATAAATACCTGGAGAACTTAATTGATGACGTTAAGCGTGAGCTTAATGGCTGGTTAAAGGTCATAGGTGAACCAAGTGAAAATGTGCTTAATGACTTAAAGAGTGGCCGTATGGACATAGTTATCACCGGTGGTGACACTAGGGAGTATGACTATGCTGTACGTAGGTTGGCAGCGGATACGGCCACACCAATAATCCTACACCCGAGCTTAGGACTTGAATTAGCCAGGTCGTTTAAGTGGTTATGGTCGGGTAATGACACCACGGTTGAAGAATTATGGGAGACTTACATTAATTCCTTATTTTAATAAATACGTACTTTCTGTCAGTTATCTTTCCGAGGAAGTTTAATCCTCGAGAACCCTTAGCACATTCTTAACCTTTAATTCATTATTAAGTAACCAATTGCTTATAGTCTCCACATCAGATAACCTTCTCATTGCCTCGTTCCTAACCTGGGCCGGGTTTGGAGACCCAATGTTACCCTTACCGCTAAGCACATCCAGAGGACTGAGCATTATGCTCCTTATATCGCCGCTCCTTATTGATCTCGCAACCTCATTATAGACATCCCTAAATGGTTTGTGACTACTTATTGATACTTTCTCGGCATACTCAGCGGTGGTTATTGGGTATTTAGAGATATCCTCATTGACCCTATCGTTATTGACACGTATGCCTTCAATGAAATCCCTAAGTATTGACAAACCCTCAATGGCTATCCTCATGATAGCCCAAACATGCCTAGTACTCTCCTGGAGATCCAATTGGTAACCAACCTCGACAGGCCTCTCTATTGAGTAAAAAGCCACTAGATGCCCCACGGCCTCACCAATCCTAGCCCTAAAAACCTCCAGAGTTGCTGGGTTGTGCTTGTGCGGCATAATACTGCTTGTGGCTAGGTGCGATGGATCAGCCATTACGTAGTTGAGTTGAGGCATTAACCACGCCTCAAGGTTATTGATGAACCTACCAACCTCCACCAGGTAGGACACGACTAAGGACATAGTCTGCAGCGCGAAGTACCTGGACCCGGTGGCATATATGCTATTATTGACAACACCGTTAAAACCCAACTCTCCGGTCTCTCTGACCCTATCGATGGGCGTTATAACGCCCGCTAATGGGCCTGTGCCTAGTGGCGATTTATCAACCACCTCGTATGCGTGTATCAACGTGCTTAGGAAATCGGCCGTCAACTCATCTAGTGCAAGTAAGTAGTGGCCCAACGTTGTGACCTGAGCCGGTTGTTTATGCGTTGAGCCTATTATTAATTGATCAGCGGTTTCAATAGCCTTATTAAGTAATGTCCTCCTAAGCTCAATCAAAGTCTTGACTAGGTCAAGTAAGTAATCTCTTAACCTAAGCCTAATTGCCGTAGCTACATGGTCATTCCTAGACCTGCCAAGCCCAACCCAACCACCAATGCTACCTAACCTCCTAATGAGCTCTGCCTCGACATACTCATGAACATCCTCATAGCTGGTTAGCCTGGTCGGTTCATAACCACCACGCCAAATATCCCTAAGGGCATTCCTAATCCTGCCAGCCTCATCGCTCCTTAATACGCCAACCCTCTCAAGTTCGTTTACGTGGACCATTAGCGTTATTATTACGTACCTAAAGATCTCCGCATCATCCATAACCGATGATGTATAACTTATCTTATCAACACTTCCAGGCCCCAATAACTCCCTACGATACACAGAAGCAATAATGCATTAAGATATTAATTTAAGGATTTATACTCCTTAGCATCTCCTCCATTTCTCTAATCAACGTCTCTATATCCCTCCTCGCAGACCCATCATCTTTGTAGGGACTAAGTACCCTCTCGGGATCAGGCCCATTATACTGGTATTGGTGAACCCATAAGGCCTTATCGGTAAGTAGATCAACCTTACCACCAATTACCATCGCCACATCCTTCAAATAGCTCGTCGGCATCACGACTATTACCCAATCAACCCTATCAACACGCTCCTTCATACCCCTAATCCTCACCGCATCAGCTAGGAAGTGGGAAGTCTCGCCTTTTAAGGCGGGGAGGTACTCTTTCAATGCTCAATACAAGGGCACCCATCATGAAAACATGGAGCAAAGGACTTACATGTTTTTTGCTTTTCTAGGTTTTGGAGTTGGGTTGGGGCGAGCCTAGCAGGCCATGAGCCCCAACCTCCCCGAAGCTGACGGCAGGGACTGAACAAGTGATGCCACGCCCGTGAGGAGCTCCAGAGAAGTGTCGAAAAGCCCCAGTGGACGCAGAACCCTCGCCATTCAGGGCGGGGAACCGTCAGCTTCCCACTAAACACCTTGCTCAACTCATCCCTTTTGTCAGTAGCTAAGGCAGCAACCAGGGCTTTCCAGGCCTGAAATACCTTACCAGCCGCATTCCTAGTCAAACCTTCCTTAAGGAACTTCTTGGCTATATCTAGCTCACTCCTCGCTTCTTCAATACGTATTCTCCTGTATTCCTTAAGATCATACCAAGGCTTCGGTAACTGCATAGTCCTAGGTTAAAAGCAGTACTGAAATTAAATCCTTAGTGAGAAACTTCCTTTCCCTATAATGACCTAAGCCTTAATTGCCATCTTCGGAAGAAACCTGCTTTTAAGCAAATATTATTCAGGTTTCACTCTATCTTCCTTAGGTTATTCACCACGGTGTTAACAATTCTATACGATTCCCTATATTCCAGGGTATCTATGTTGGAGCTTACGAATTCGCCCCTCGTCACCGTAACCTTAAGTTCCTAATACTGACGCGCTTATCCTTAACAACCCTAACACCGCCGGGCAAGCCCTCAGCACTTATATTCTCACCCTCCATAATCCCCGAAGTCAGCGATGCCCTGCCCTTACCTCTAATACTCAATTCTATGGATGAACCGCCACCAAGGTTTATCTTTATTATGCCCAGATTAATCGACCTTCCTTAGCCTTTAGAATACTCCTCAGTCTAATGAGCAGCACTCATCGGTTTATGAGAAATATCGATTAATTAATGTTATAAATAATTAAGTGAAAGCTTGAAAATAAAAATATAAATATTGATTTATTTATTATTTAAGCATATCATAATATTAATTGACTTATTACCTGCGTCTTACCCTATATGCAGTTAATGAATGTAGTGTGTGCATTCTTATGAAGCCCCTCGCCTCCTCCTCGCTTGGGTACCAACCACCCACGTAATCCACAAGATCTTCACTATAACTAGCGTATGGACTCTCCCTACCGAGTATTGTTAAGCCACCGAAAATCTTAACCTTAACTATACCACTAACCCACCTGTTCATGGTCCTAATAAGACCATCAAGCTCCTCACGCAGTGGTTCATGCCATAAGCCGCTATAGACCAGGTCAGTCCAGGTCTGATCAATCATCTTCTTAAACCTATACTCAAGTGGTGTATAGACAAGTTTCTCCAAGTCCCTATGAGCCTCAATAAGTGTTAATGCAGCCGGAGCCTCATAGACCTCCCTAGACTTAAAACCAACAACTCTATTCTCAATATGGTCAATTCTGCCAAAACCATGTGCGCCAACCACCTTATTAAGCAGCGATATTAAGCTTACCAGGTCAATTTTCTCGCCATTAACCGCCACGGGCAATCCCTCTCTAAACTCAATCTCAAGTATGAGAGAACCATTGACCTTCTCAGATGGTACTGTCCATTTAAAGGCATCTTCAGGAACTTCGATGTTAGGATCATCTATTTCATGACCCTCTATACTCCTCGACCACAGATTATCATCAATACTAAACCTACTATGTATGTTTGGTATTGGGATACCATGCCTCCTTGCATACTCAATCTCCTCGGCCCTATTCATACTCCAAATCTTCGCTGGCTCAATAATCATGAGATCGGGCGCTAAGGCCATTAATGCCTCGTTAAACCTGACCTGGTCATTGCCTTTAGACGTGGATCCATGCGCAATGGCATCACAGCCCTCCTTCCTGGCCACCTCAACGACCTTCTCAGCAATTAATGGCCTAGCCAATGCCGTACCCAATGGGTACTTATCCTCATAGAGAGCATTAGTCATTATCGCCATTGCCACAGGACCCTCGGCAAATTCCCTCTTAGCATCAATGGTGTAATGCTTAAGGGCACCTGCCTTATATGCTCTCTCCTCAATGTCCCTGAGATCATCATCCTGCCCAACATCCACCGTGACTGTTATAATCTCTGCATCAAACCTCTCCTTAAGCCAGTGAATTGCTACTGTTGTGTCGAGACCTCCTGAGTAGGCGAGTGCGATTTTACTGGGTTTCCTAAGTACCGGTTTAGGGAATTCACGACCACTCTAAACCCTATGTATTAATAAGCCTTACCCTCAATAACCTATATAATTATATAATTAACCAACCACCGCGATGGCGGGTTTCGAGAGATTCCTTAACTCCCTTGACACATCCTCAGGCCTTAACCCACTTATGTAGCTAATGAACTTCTCATAGTAATCAGCTGGTAAGCCATAGGTTGGTATTACCGAATAAAGCATTGCCACACCCTCTGGTGACTCGGCAGTGACCTTAATTCTACCAATCCTATTCTTAATGGCCATATTCAATTCCTCCTCAGAAATCACTTGATTACCTATTGTGCCAAGCATAACATCGATAGTCTCCTTAATGACCTCCCTACGCACACCAGCCATTGCAATAAGTACGCCCGAACTACCCAATGGCCAATACATGGAGTACGCGTAGTAAGCAAGGCCCCTCTTCACCCTAACTTCCCTGTAAAGTCTCGATATTAAGCCCATACCTCCGAGTATGGTATTCATCACTGTAACCCTAAAGGAGCCCTCTAGATTCGAAATGCCGTAGCTTGGGTAGGCAATGGTTATTGACGCCTGAACCTTACCCTCAAGCCTTACATCGACATTACCACTTCCAAACCTACTTATGGGCACCTTGGCATAGCCTGCATATGGCAGGTTAATATCTACCATATCCTCAGGGGCAACAACAGTCAATGACAAGACCTTCAAAGCGTCAACAGCCCTCTTAATATCATCCTTTGTTATACCATCAAAGCTATAATCATAGGCAATGGGATGCCTAGAGTATGGGTGGTCATTAAATAGCACCTTCAGAGCCTCGGCCACTGACCTGACCGAGGTGTCCTCCCTATTAATGCTTATACTTGTCCTCGCCTCCCTAATGGCATCACTTAACCTATCAATGACCGGGTTTAGGAACATGTCCTCTATCAGCTTCACCGCCTTATTAACGACGGAGAACCTAGCCTTAACCCTAAGCGTGAGCGCGTCAAACCCCTTCTCGAAGGAGAATGAAACACCAATTCTCTCCAACTCCCTGGCATAATTACTCATTCTCCATAGTGGTATTAAAACATTCGCAATGCCAGGATAAGCCTCCTGCAGTGAGCCTAGGTTCAACTTAATGTCAAGTACGGCCACGTCCTTTACAGGCGATCTAATGAATAATTTATTAGCCACCATAGACATCACCTGTAAAGGATTGAAATCGATCTATTTAATAAATTATTCACGAAATCTATATACTCGCTGGTGTCCGATTTCGTCGCGTCCTCAATCACGGATATTAACCTACCTGGATCACCCATGAATAATTGTGATAAGCCGTAAATCTGGGCTAACTTACTTGGTGAGTCCGTGGAGAAGACAAGCCTAGCCATTATCCTCTCCCTGGCAAAGCCCAGCTCATCCTCACTAGGTCTCTCCGCTATTAACTCCTCAACCCTCATAATTGCCCTATCCGGATCCTTGACGTTATATATTATTATTGAGTATAGGTTGTTCATGTAAGTAACCTCGTAATAGCTATAGACTGCATCGCCAAGGCCCTCCTCAACAAGCCTATAAAGCCTTGAGGATCTCGGAACCACCATGGGTTCCCTACTCGTTAAGCCATAGGTGAATGCCCTATCGCCGGAAATTATGAAGTCCGCTAAAATTGTCTTCCTTAAGCCATCAATGTCGTGCGCTCCAGGGACTTTAAACGCGATTAATAACCTGGGCGTCTCGCCACTCAATGCCTTTAACTCAACCCTAACCCTACCCTGTAATCCATCATCCCAGGGCTTAATAACTCCCGATTCACCACCAGGTTCTATACTGCCGAAGTACTTATTGGCTAACTCAACGGCCTTATCCTCACCTAATCCACCAACCACGACCAGCACGGCATTACCAGGGTTGTAATAACGCCTATAATACCTAAACAACTCATCCCTAGACACCCTGTTTAGGTCACTTCTCAATCCAGCGACTGCGTACCTATATGGGTGTACGTCCCAGGCAATCATCGATGCCCTATACACAAGCCTAAAGTCTGGGTCGTTCTCATTCATGTCAAATTCACTGAGTACAATCTTCCTCTCCAACTCGAATTCGCTTGGGTCAAACACCGCATTGGTCATCCTCTTACTCTCGATCTCAAAGCCCAACTCGGCATATTCCGCGGGTAGTACTTCGACGTAGACCGTATAGTCGTAGTTCGTAAATCCATTAAAGTAGCCGCCAACCCCCTCAACGAGTTCGTCCACGCTACCCCTTAACCCTTCGATCTTCCTGAAGAGCATGTGCTCCACTAGGTGTGAGCCTCCGAATATGCCGGGGTACTCGTTCTTGGCGCCTACGTTGTAGAAGACATAGATCGCGGCAACGTCAATAGGCATGTGGTGTACAATTACTGTTAATCCATTACTCAGCCTTGATAGACTCACCATCAAAGGGCAATAAGGTAAGTATCAATAAAAGTGTTGCGAGTAATGAATATCGAGCCAACAAAACAATGAAGCGTTAATAGGTTTACTTATTCACCCTTGATTCTTTATGAACCAGGGAAAGGCTTTTTACCATATAATAAATGGATGAGTTAGTGACGAGTTTAGAGCCCACTGAATATGTTTCCCTGCGTTAAATGATGAGAGGCTGAGAGCTGAGTTATGAATGGTCTTGCAATAATTGAATGAATACGGTTTGGTCGGGTTTGAATTTGGAGAAGTTAGGTGTTCCTGAGTAGGAAATGCTAATCAACTAGTTCTATCTCTATTTTTATGTTTTCGGGGACCCTCATCCTCATTAATTGCCTAATGGCCCTCTCGTCAGCATCCATATCTATTAATCGCTTGTAAATCCTCATTTCCCAATGATCAAACGTGTGGTATCCCTGACCACTCGGTGCTCTTCTCACAGTTACCAGGAGTCTCTTCCTGGGTAGTGGTATTGGTCCTGAAACCTTAACACCGAGCTTCTTGGCTATGCCGACTATTTCACTGGCTAGGTCATCAACCTGCTTACTGTCTGTTCCCCATATGCGTATTCGCGCCTTTCTCGGCATTAATCATCACACCTTAATTTCAATCTTCTTAGGCTTAATCTCGATTATCTGCCCAGCGGCTATTGTCCTACCCATATCCCTTAGGGCGAACCTACCAAGCCCTGGGAAGTCGCTGAACTTCTCAACAACCACATCCTTAAGTGGTTTTAGCCTAACGATAGCAACATCACCCTGCTTAATGAACTGCGGCTTCTGCTCCACGGTCTGACCAGTCCTTGGATCTAACTTAGCAATTAACTCAATTATTTGTGTCGGCACTGTTGCTGTGTGTACGTGAAGTACCGGTGTGTAGCCAGGGCCTATTGCCGTTGGGTGCCATAGAACAGCTAGTCTCGCCACAATCTCCTCAGCAACCGTTGGTGGGTTAGCTAGGTGACCCATTACGTCGCCCCTCTTCACATCATCCTTCTCAATGCCCCTAACGTTAATACCAACGTTGTCTCCCGGCTGAGCTTGCTCAAGCTTCATGTGGTGAGTCTCAATACTCCTAACATCGCCAACCTTGGCAGGTGGCATTACAACAATCCTATCGCCAACCTTCAGCACGCCAGTCTCAATCCTACCAACAACTACCGTACCAGCTCCAGTTATTGTGTATACGTCCTGTATTGGTAACCTGAATGGCTTATCAGTAGGCCTTGGTGGCGGTTGTAACGCATCCAGTGCCTCTATTAGGGTTGGTCCGTTGTACCAAGGCATGTTACTACTCTTCTCCTTTATATTATCACCCCTCAATGCACTGACTGGTATGAAGGGAACCTTTGAGGGATCGTAGCCTAGCAACTTCATGAACTTACCAATCTCGGCCTTGATCTGCTCATACCTCTTCTGGTCATAATTAACAACATCCATCTTGTTAACAGCCACAATTACCTGCCTAATACCCAACGTAGCGGCTAGGAATAGGTGCTCCCTGGTCTGGCCCTGTGGGCCAATACCTGTCTCGAACTCACCAGGTCTTGCTGATACAACGAGCATGGCAGCATCCGCCTGGCTTGCACCAACTATCATGTTCTTGACGAAGTCCCTGTGGCCTGGCAGGTCTATGATTGTTATGAAGTACTTGGGCGTCTCGAAACCTACGTGCATCGCCTCAATCGTGACACCCCTCTCCCTCTCCTCCCTAAGTCTATCGGTTACCCAGGCATAGACGAAGTCCTCCTTACCCATCTTCTTGGCTTGCTCCTCAAGCTCCTTGAATCCCTTCTCATCAACATAGCCAGTGGCTACCAGCAGGTGGCCTACCAGTGTTGATTTGCCGTGGTCCACATGCCCTATAACCGCTAGGTTAAGGTGTGGCTTCTGTAAAGCCGACTCCTTAGGCTTCAGTATTAGGCTCATACCTATCAAGACGGAGCTGTGAAATAAAAATTAATAAGTTTTTGGGTTTCGATCACCGACATGGACAAGGTCATCACGAGAGTCTCTGCCTTAGTTTTTCCACACTGTCTTGGACTATCCTCTGGGCCACTGGGTCTAATACCCTGGCCCCCATTGACCCTATTAAACCGCCTATGCTCCCGTCGAAGTACCAATTAACCTTTGTCTTACCTGGACTTGGCTCCTCAAGCCTAAAGCCGATCTCGAAGTCCATAGTACTCTGCATGCCAGTTCCCCTACCAATGACTTTGGCGCTCTCCGGCGGCCTCTTCTCGGCGAATTTGGCGGTTATATTTATCGTGCCCTTAATGGCCCCAACACCCATGCTAGCCTTAACCTTGAAATTGTCCGGGTCAATAACGTCAACGGACTCGACACCAGGTATTATCGAGGCTATGTTCCTCGGGTCAATGAGAAAGTTATAGACCACATCCCTAGGCTTATCAACCTCGAAGGAACCATCATAGTGAACCCTCGCCATACGAATTATTCAGTGCAGGCCCATTTATAAGTAATTCCAATGATTCTATATCAACAAGGCCATCATCGAGGCTATGCAGGACATGAGGAGTAGGGTCGGTGTTGCTATAAGCCCTGCTTTAAGGCCATACATTGATATTAATATTGATATTAAGTAAGTCATTAAACCACCCAATGAACTGGCCACGTGGTACGAGACACCAGCACCAACATGCTTAATATCGCCTCTAAATAGTGATACTAGGTATAGTGATTGCGGTGTGTATGCTATTGCGTCGGCCATACTGAAGAGTGCGAAGAGTAGTAATGGGTTTATCCTGAACATGAACGCATTTATTAGCGAGAAAATCACATAACTAAGCATCAACACCTTGGTAGGCTTCACCCTGGTCATGACGGCTGACATTATTAATGTGAGGATTAGTAGGGATATCGTGGACGTAATTATTAGGTCGGGAACCTCATGCGCATTGAAGTATATGAGAATTACGGAGGTGTATGCATAGAAGCTTGAACTCTCACCGAACTTAACCCCAATGGCCCTAATGACCTTCTTAACATCCTCAATACGGAAAGCGAACCTCCAATTAATGGGCCTGGCACCCTGAGCAAGCGTTAAGATTACGATCGCCGATAAAAGACTTAATAACGACCCCGTCAATAATGCCAATCGCCATTGAATAACCATAAGGCCCACTCACCGCCAAGAGCTAATCCCTGAGCTATCCTGAGCATTAATAATTCATACGTTGCATACCACGTCTTCTCGATCGTCGATATTAACATTGTTGAGATGCCCATGATGATTAGGGTTAGCGCCAGTGATGACTTGCTTGAGTACTTATCACCGATTAAGCCAAAGACGTAGGCTCCGATGGGTCTTGCAATGAATGCCACGAATATTGATGCAATAACATTATGGGCTAGGAAGTTGAACCAAATTGATACCGTACCCACCACACTAAACAACGCCACCACTAGATTTCTCATGCGTCTAATTCCATCTATGCATTTGGATTCTTGAATATTTATGGTTAAGCAATCACGGATTTATTATTAATAATAGGGCGGTCAATAATAAAATAACGTCTGTGGTTAGGCAATACATGCAATAGGCATTGTGGCTTACCTGTAGGTATATGCCGTAAACGCCAATTATTAGCCCAATGATTGATAGGGCCAGTGCAATCATTAATGCGTTCATTATTATTAAGAGTCCTGTTAGGAATAGGGCGATGACGGCCCCGACGGATAGCAATAACCTAGTCCTCCTCGGCACTATGAAATTAAACCTATCGCAATGAAATATGCCAGGTAAGCACGCATTCACGTATTTGACATTCTCATACGTATAATATATCATCAATCCTGAACCCGCCAGTGGCACTATGGCTAGTAACGGTGCCATTAATGAGCTAATGCATTAAGGCGTTAAAATTAATGAGAATTGGTGCAAAATATGCATTTTAATTTAGTTATAATATAGTGAATGCTCTAATCATGACCGAATTATGTAAAGTATGTGGGGTAGTTCCTGAAGTATTATTTCAAGTCCAGTCCTAACGCCGTCTGGTGAGCCGGGTAGTGCCACTATTAACTTGCCCCTGGTGACCCCAGCCGTAGCCCTCGTCATTATGACCCCGGTACCAATCTTCTGATAACTGACCTGCCTAAATAACTCACCGAATCCCTCAAGCTCCTTCTCAAAGAGTGGCCTAACGGCCTCTATTGTAACGTCACTCCTGGCGAGACCAGTACCACCGGTGAGCACTATCACGTCAACATCATCACGAAGGAGGAGGGAGTCAACGAGTGAACGTATCATGACAAGGTCATCCTTAATCAACTCACTACCAACAACCCTATGCCCAGCCTGCCTAAGCATGGATTCGGCGAGGTCCCCTGACTCATCCGTGTATGGCTGACCACTCACCTTAGCGTTGTATCGTGACGTAGACACAGTTATCACGAAGAAATTAGCCGTCTTAGGACCAGCCTCCCTATGCATTGTCCTTGGCACACTCATTAAGAAGAGTATTTTTGTATTGATATTTAAGGACTTCATTTAGTTTACGTATAATTATTCATTAACCGTGTAAAAACACTTATTTAACCTGGTTAGTTGATAGGCCCAATGTCTTCATGTGAATTCTTTAGGGCTTTAACTAGGATTAGTTCAGAGGGTGGTAAGATCGTCACTGTTAAAATTATTGTTAATGATAATGTACTATCTGATATAATCGTTAATGGAAAGCCCCTACTCGGTATTGCAACTAGTGGGGAAGTTTTGGAGTTAGCTAATAGGGCATTAACTGAGGATAGGGTGATTGAGACAACAATAGGTAATGCCAGGATTGTTCTAGAGCCTATAGAACCAAGACCAACCATCATTGTCGTGGGTTCAGGACTAATAGCCAAGGCCTTGGTTGATGTCAGTAATTCCATCGGTTACTACGTGGCTGTGGTAGGTAATAATGACGTGAATAAGGACCTATTTAGTAATGCTTATTTCGTGAGTAATGACCTTAGGGACCTCGAGAAGCTCATTGACGAGGATTCCATAGTAATAATTGCGAATGAGGGTGGTAAGCCCTATGACTCAGAGGCACTTTACATAGCCCTTAAGCATAATGCCAAGTTTGTTGGTGTGCTCGCGAGTCAGAGGAGGGCTGCGGTGATTATTGCCGACATGGTTAGGAGGGGGTTGAACCTCGATTATGTGTTGGAGAAGCTTCATTCACCTGTTGGGCTTGACATTGGTGCTAAGACTGCTGGTGAGATAGCCCTTAGTATACTCGCTGAGGTAATGATGTTCATGAGAAGCGCAAGCGGTAAACCAATGCATGAAATTAAGGATCCGAGGAAGTTCATTAAGGATGCCCTAGAAGGTAGATTGCAGGAACAATCGTGTTCCTGGAGACCTACTGAATTTAAGATATGAAAAATCCATTACACAGCCTTCAATTCCTTCAGTTTCTGAATAGCTAATTTAACGGCCTCAATAATATTCTGGTAGCCAGTGCACCTGCACAAATTCCCTGACAGACCCCTCCTAATCTCCTCCTCCGTTGGATTTGGATTCTCGCTTAATAACCAATAGGTCTCCATTACGAAGCCCGGTGTACAATAACCACACTGTAGTGCATGCTTCTCCCAAAAAGCCTCCTGTATTGGGTGTAACTTACCATCCTTAGTCAGGCCCTCAAGCGTCAGTATTTCAGCACCATCAGCCTGAACGGCAAGTACTTGGCAGGACTTAACACTAATGCCATTCATTATAACCGTGCATGCACCACAATGCCCAGTATCGCAACCAACATGCACGCTCGTAAGCCCAAGGTCCTCCCTCAGGAAGTGGACAAGCAATTTTCTAGGCTCTACATCCCTCTCATACCAAACACCATTAACCTTAACCCTAATCCTAACCCTCTCCTCAGGTCCAACCTTAAGTGTTGTTGCCATGCCCATCACCTCGACAGGGCATTCTTAATCGCCCTCCTAGTAATTACCTTAACCATCGCCCTCTTATACTCGGCTGAACCCCTAATGTCACTTATTGGACTCGACTCCTTCATAGCCCTCTCAGCAGCTTCTTCAATAACATCATCCGTTAATTTACGCCCAATCAAGGCCTTCTCAGTCTCACGAGCCCTAAACGGCCTAGGGCCTGCAGCCGTAATGCCAATGCTTGCGTCCTCTACGTAACCCTCAGAACTAAGTCTAAGCGTTACTGCGACGCCTACCACTGCGAAATCACCTGCCTTACGCTCAAGCTTCACGTACGACGACTTAATATTACCACTAAGCCTCGGTATCACTATTTCACTAATCACCTCGCCTTTACCCAATGCGGTGGTGAATGGACCTGTTATGAAGTCCTCAACAGGAACCTCCCTAGTCCCTGATGGGCCGAGTATCTTTACGGATGCCCTAAGCGCAATTAAAGTTGCCGGCCAATCAGCCGCTGGGTCTGCGTGGGCTAAGGAACCAGCCATTGTGCCGAGATTCCTGATCTGTGGGTCGCCAATCTGCACCGCCGTTTCAAGCAGTGCTGGGTATATCTTCCAAAGATCCCTATTAACCTCTACTTGGTGATGCCTAGCCAATGCGCCAATCCGTATTTTATCGCTCTCAATGCTTATATACGATAGGTTAGATACCCTGTTAATATCCACTAAATACGAAGGTCTAATTAACCTGAACTTGAGCATGGGCATGAGACTCTGCCCTCCAGCAAGTATTTTCGCATTTTCGTCAGTCTCAAGGACCTTTACGGCCTCATCCAATGATGCGACCCTTATATAACCGAATTTTGGAGGATACACGAGAGCGTGATTACGGCAATACTAATTAAGCATTACTTTGGCATTCAGTTAAAGTACAAGGCGGATATTGCTTAAAGCAATGATTATTAAGCTGCATTAATGCCATACGTCGGTGCACGTATTAAGAGGATTGAGGATCCTAAGTTCATCACGGGTAGCGCTAGGTATGTTGATGATATGGTGGTTCCAGGGACACTCTACATGGCGATATTGAGGAGCACCGTCCCCCATGCAAGGCTGTTGAGGATTGATTATGAAGATGCATCAAGAATTCCAGGCGTTGTTGGTGTTATAACGGGGTTGAATATTAAGGTTGAGAATAGGCCGAGGAACTTCCCGATGGCTAAGGATGAGATCCTATATGTTGGTCAACCAATAGCTGCGGTGATTGCTGAGGATAGGTATAAGGCCTATGATGCCCTCGATTACATCCAGGTTGATTATGAGCCATTACCCACCGTTATTGATCCTGAGAAGGCACTAACCGATGATGTTAAGGCTGTCGAGGGAGAAAACAATCTCGGTTATAGGAAGACCTACAGAGCCGGTAATCCCGAGGTTGAGTTTTCAAGGAGCGATGTGGTGATAGAGACCAAGCTTGAAATTGGCAGGGTTTACCCAGCGGCGATGGAGCCCAGGGGATTATTGGCTGTGTATCAGGAGGGTAGGTTAACAGTTTATGCATCAACACAGGCGCCGCATTATATGCGTAAGTTCCTCCTTAATGCGTTCAGGGATCATATTAGCGATATAAGGGTTATACAGGCAGACACAGGTGGTGCCTTTGGCTCAAAGATGTTCCCATACCCTGAGGACTACATAGTTGCCTACGCAAGCATTATTTATAGAAGGCCCGTTAAGTGGGTCGCCACTAGGCGTGAGGACTTACTAAGCACGTACCATAGCAGGGCCCAGATACATAGGATTAAGGCTGGGTTCACAAGGAGTGGTGAGTGGAGGGCATTAATTGATGAATTAATAATAGACCTGGGCGCTGCGACTCATGGTTATTACTTAGCTGATATAACATCCACGTTAATAAGTGGGCCTTACAAGGTTAGGGATATCCTGGTTGAGGTTTATGGCGTTAGGACGAATAAGACCCCACTCGATCAGTATAGGGGTGCAGGTAGGCCTGAGGCTGCCTTTGTGTATGAGCGGATAATGGATATGGCAGCTGATGAACTTAAAATGGACCCAATAGAGATTAGGAGGAGGAATTTAGTGACGGAGTTACCGTACACAAATCCCTTCGGTCATAAGTATGATAGTGGTAATTACCTACATCTACTTAGTATTGCTGAGGGTTATTACAGGGATTTTGAGAGGAGGGTTGAGGAGTTGAGGAAACAAGGTAGGAGGGTTGGTGTTGGCTTATCATTTTACATAGAACAGAACAACTTTGGGCCGTGGGAATCGGCCTCCATTAGAGTTAAGTCTGATGGCAAGATCCTCGTTATAATAGGCGCGGCACCTCATGGACAGGGCGATGCAACAGCAATAGCTCAGATAGTCGCTGATGAACTTGGCATTGACATGAACCAGGTGGAGGTTTCGTGGGGTGACACTGAGTTGATTGGCGAGGGCTTTGGCACGTTTGGTAGTAGGACGCTTACTTTGGCTGGTAATGCCGCGTTGCTTGCCGTGAGGAAGCTTAAGGATAGGTTAAGGAGGGTTGGTGCAGCATTGATGGGCATTAATTATGAGGATGTAATCTACGAAAGCGGCTATGTCAAGGATACCAAGACTGGGAAATCCCTTAGCATTAGAGATATAGCTAATGCGTTGACGGCGAGTGTTGGTGGTACGTGGTCTTACGGAGTTGAACCATCGTTAGAGGACTCGGCATACTTCGGTTTAAGTAATTATACGTATCCATACGGCTCGCACATAGCCCTTGTTGAAGTTACTGAGGAAGGTTTGGTTAAGGTTCTTGATTATGTGGCTATTGATGATATTGGTTTTGTGATTAATCCAATGCTTGCCGAGGGTCAGGTAATTGGTGGGGTTGTTCAGGGCTTTGGTGAGGTCGCTCTCGAGGAGGTTAAGTATGATAATGATGGTAACCCACTAACGCAAACCTTTAGTGAGTACTGGATACCAAGCATAATGGAGTCCTTCAATGCCAAGTGGCATTACCTTGAGGAGGGAAAATCCAATGCACCATTACCCACTAAGGGCATTGCTGAGGGACCGTTAATCGGAGTATTACCAGCATTAACGAGGGCTGTGGAGAATGCCGTGGGCAGGAGAATCACGAAAATACCCATTGATCCATCATTATTGATTAAGTAATCCACAGTCTAGTTTTTAAGTAGTTAACAATGTATTTAATTCAGGGGGCGGATGATGGCGAGCCACCAAGGCGGCTACTCGCCTGACACCCCCTGGTTCTATTTTATCGACCTTCTTCTGCAGTCTCCACATAAATGGCGGGCCTACCTGGCAATGAATTTCTAGCCCTATTGCCAGGGTCGTAGGTTGGGCTTATGGCGTCTTGCATAATGACCTCAGCGCCAATCCTGGACTTAATGTAGTTGCTCAATTCCTTAAAGACCCTTAGTTCCATTTCTCTACTAACTATTTTCCTAGGTATTGTTCCATCAACGACCTTAGAAACAAGGTTAGCTACCCTATCAGCCATACGTCTATACTCAGGCTTATTGACGATTGCCCTTATCGTCTCGCCCATCGTCTTACCCTCATTAATGAGCTTAATAGCCTCATCAACAATTTTGTAATACTCACTTGATGGCCCTACGTAAAGATGCACGGCTTTAGGCGTTATTTTAGTAACCCTGAGTATCTCCTGGATATCCTCTATAGTCCTCTCAACCAGGTCTAAGGCTATGTCCAGTTCATCATTTATCAATTCCTCATTATACTCAGGCCAGGGTTCCAGGGATACGAATGTTTCATTACCCATTCTATGCCAAAGCTCCTCAGCAATATGAGGCATCACTGGCTGTAACAACTTAACCCAGCGCTCAAGGACGTACCACAAGGCCCATCTAACCTCGTCCTTACTGACATTAATAACGCCCGTAATTTCCAGGTACTTCTCAACGGACGAGAGTAGGTCAAAGAATGCCTTAAGAGTGTAACCCCTAATGTTCTCATTATCCATGTCAATCGTTGAGTCACGAATCGCCTTATTCACCTTAGAAATTAGCCACTGCGTGATCAATGATGAATTCTTAACATTGACATTACTTAACGATCTTCCCTCCTTAATAATATCATTCGTGAGATCCCAGAACCTAGAGAACCTACTCGCGACGCTGGTCACGTCATCCTCCCTCCAATCAAGTGTTGAATCAAGGTCTGTGGCTGAGGCTAGGTAAAGCCTCGCAAGGTCACTGCTGTACTTCCTTGGTATATAGGGTAACGGAAGTACGTTACCTAATGACCTACTCATCTTCATGCCTTCCCTAATCACGTACTCATTAAAGGTTATTGACCTTGGCCAATACTTCTCTGGGAATATGGCAACATGATGAAACACGAAGAAGCTCAGGTGACTACTTATTAAATCAGGACCACTATGTCTCTCATCCACTGGGTACCAGTAATCAAACTCATTTCTCATGTCCTCAATTAACTCCTTACTAACATCAAACACCTCTGCAACACGACCTGGATCGCCCTCACCTAGGAATATGTAATTAAAGAAGGTCATTATTGCGTTTAGGGCCTCCTTATCATTACCCTTACTGCTTATGACCCTTTTAGCAAATTCCCCAAGCTTTTTGTCAAGACCACTTGACCTTATTTTATGGGCAATTGTGTAGTAAGCCATGTATATTGTTGAGTCACTTAGGGACTCTATTATCCAGTCGGGATCCCAGGGCAGTCTCGTACCGAGCCCCCTCTTCCTCGCGCACGGTCTCATGGATAACCAATTAAATACGTCCTCAAAGTTCTTCCTGTACTTCTCGGGTATTATCCTCATGGAGTTAAGGCACTTAAACGCTTTCGCCTTCCACTCTGGGTTTCCATAATTAAGGAACCACTGATCCTTAATCACGGCCGCAATGACTGGGTTACCACTCCTCGTATATACATTCCTAGGCTCTAACTCATACATCCTACCCCACGCCCCCTGCTCGCTCAGTGCCTTTATCGTCCTCTCCCTAGCCTCATTAACACTAAGCCCAGGGAATAATGTGTTCTCCTTCATAACACCATTGTAAAACTCCTCCCTATACACAATCCTCGTTGCCTCATCAAGTCTCTCCCTATCGCTCTGACCCTTAACACCGAGCTTCTCAACCACGTCCTTGGCGGGGTACTTACCATAATTGGGCAGTTTAATGATGCTTATGGGCTCTATTGACTCTACGATTTCCTTAATGCCGTACTCACTCAATGTCTTCTCATCCTTCTTAAGGTCCATTAGGGCTACATAGTCGTAGGGCGCGTGGGCGGGTACACTATAGACAACCCCCGTGCCTGTGTTCTCATCAACAAAGTTTGCAGGTAATACTGGAACCTTTCTATTAATGAGCGGCGTAATTACGTATTTACCTATCAACTCCTCACCACGTATTGAACCGACCAACTTAACATCATAACCCTGATAACTTAATTTCCATGCCGCTGGCTTTGAAATTATCCACCTCTCACCATTAACCTCAGCAATCACATACCCAACACTTGGATGAATCCACACGTTTGTGATCCCATAAATTGTTTCGGGCCTTAGCGTAGCCGCGACTAGGTACTCATTGGAATTCTCCAGTCTAAACTTCACGAGGTTGAACTCGAGTATGTCTATGGTCATTTCGTCACCGCCCTTAATGTCATGCTCACCCACCGCCTGGTTCTCGTCAGGTGAGTAGAGCACTACGTGGCTTCCCTGTGTTATGTAACCAGTCTCCCTTAACCTGTAGTACTGCCAAATAATGAATGCGTTATAGTCTGGATCACCAGTCGTGAATTGCCTCCTGAAGTCCATTGAGTATCCCATGGACATGAAGTCCCTAATGTAGACTGAGGCGAAGAATTGGGCTATGTTCCAGGGATTAGTGAATGTGCCTAGTACTTCCTTAACCTTACTTGGGTCATCAATGTATAAACTCACGTACCAGGAATATAGCTTTATATCCTCTGGATCACCCTTCATTATTCTGTCAGCCACTGACTGTATTGGTGTCCCGGTTATGTGCCATGCAATTGGGAATAATACATTGAAGCCCCTGGCTCTCTTATACCTGGCTATTATGTCGCCTATCGTGTATGTTCTACTGTGACCAATGTGCGGTGAACCTGATACGTATGGGTATGGCACCGTTATGAAGTACTTGGGTTTACCTGGCTTTGGATCAGCATTGAACATTCCTTTATCATACCACTCCCTCTGCCATTTTCGCTCAATTTCCCTAATCTCCCTCAAAAAATCGCTATACAGCTCTTCAACCTTTGATTTAAACGATTCCATTTCACTTCCTGAGAAAATCCATCGTTTTTAATAATTACTACCCATATTTAAGCTTTTTAATCAGCACCGCTAACTTCGGCTTCAGAGGACCTGGCTTCGGCGAGTTCGGCTAGTCTCGAAATAACCCTCTCCTCACTAATTATGTCCCTAATGGAGATAACACCGCGTAATTTATCACCATCCATAACCACTAGATGCCTTATCTTATGGTCATTCATTAGCAGGGCAGCCCTATAAATGCTGTCCTTGGGACCCACTGTTATTAAATTCCCTACAGTACCAACCTCGGTTACCTTAGCATTAAGGTCCTTGCCACGGGCCAACGCCTTTATTACGTCTCTCTCAGAAATAACACCAATTGGCTTACCTGCATTATTAACAATTACTAATATACCCACATTCTCCCTACTCATTATGTTAACTGCATCCTTAACCCTGGCATTCTCACTTATTACGAGCGGTTCCCTTTTTATTACTTTGTCAACGGTAAAGCTCATCGACAAATGTCGCATATAATCATTTATAAACTTTATGCGTTATTTAAAATGATAAACCATTATAAATAAGAGCTGAAGGAAAATGATAAAATAATTTAAAAAGAGAATGCGATCATTATTAAGTAATGGCATATTTAATAAACCAGTTCATAATTGGAATCATGATCTTCGTAATATTGCTCATTATGTCAATAATAGGATTGAGAATTAAGACCGTGATTATTCATGAACTAACAAGGCATTCCCGCACTGGCGATACCTGCCCACTCTCTATGGATTTAATCATAGTGAATACCCTGAGACGGGCAACAATTGTACTAAGGGGTTTTTATGCATACATTACCATGTACTTCATTAGGGATGATGGTTCCGTAATACAATTCTTTAGGGGTTACATACCCTCATTGAGCAATACTTGGAGAATAATGGATTTCTCACCAAGCATTAGGCTGTTCAACCTTGCCGTGAGCAGTGATGGAATAGGCATTACCGATATATTGATACCATATCCATCATCCCTAGAATTACCTGGCAGTTTAATATCACCATTTGACATAAGGACTGGGGAGCCGACGGGTGTGGTTAATTTCCTCAGCATTAGGAGGGCTTTGTCATCAGAACTTGGTGAAAAGCTTGTTCAGTCAATGAGCCTCGCTGAGATTGTTAGGAGGATTAAGTTAGACATATCATTTTATAACGGTGTTAATCTCACGAAATACTCCACGTCATTACTAAGGCTTCTGGCTAATGCCGGCATTCAGGTTGATGGTGAGGTTAGGGTCATTGAGGGTTCTGTGGATACGAACCTGAGAAAAGTAATTAATTGCCCATATCTCTTTAGTCATGTGGCGTGCCTAGGTAAGGCGTTTAGGACTACGTGGGTTTGGTTAACGATCATTGAGGCAATCCTCGGTCTTGCCTATGCATTCATTCCCTCCCTATTTGTATTATTGATAGGTGCACCAATAATATACGTGTTAGTGATATTACTGCTATCATTACCAAGAATTACCTAACAACACTGTATGGGCAATACCTCCTATGCTCACAGCCTGAGCATAATCCCCTACTGGGTGATGGCCTTGGATTTCTAAGCCCAAGCCAATAATCGAGGGAATAATCCACATCCTTAAGGAAATCATTGAAGTCTCTAACGTTGATCCTATGGATAACAACGTACTTCGTCAATCTCACAAAATCCTCACCACCATCCAAGGATCTAATGATTAGGTCTATATTATCAATTATTCGAAATTCTGATCCCCTAACAATCTTTATGATGGCTGCACCCCGTGGGTTAAGCCCCAGGTAATTCATCATATGGAAGTACGACTCTGCCTGTAGCGCCTCCCTACCCCTCATGAATTTCAGATTTGTCGAATTATTAGTGGTCTTTAACTCTAATATGTACGTGGGCTTATTATCCAGGTTTATTATTAAGTCGGGAAGACCGAGGATTGGTACGTTTCTTCTAATCATTACAAGCGAAGCCTCCTGAATAAAAGGCTTACTAAAGTCTGCATAGCCAATCCAGTTCTTCATTTTAGAATTGAAGAAGTAGACGCCCTCCTCACCGCGATTAACTATGATGGGGTTCCAACCAAGCTCAAGCCCAAGCCCATCCTCATTAACACCAAGCTGCCTTGAATGTTCCTGGAGCCCATTAATTACGCCTTCATTAACAATCCTACCCCTCAAGTAGTCTAGGTGTATCCTGTATTCACAACCATGTATTTGTGAACCAACGTAACCTGACATTAAAAAGAGCACTCCATGCTTAAGCCTGGGTATGGTAAATTCCTCATTACCCCAATGAAGCACGGCATATTTACCAACTAATTCCATGCATGGCACAGTGTCGAGCCTGGGCAAATGAATCACCTAAGTAACTTATACCATGAAATACACATAGCGCTAACTATAAAGTATTACCCTGGCAATGCAATTATGAAGAATGAATCAGTAGACCCGCGTTCTCTAAGGTTTATAATCCCAGTAATATGGCGTGGTTGTGGGTAAAGTAAAGATTGTGGCGACCATAGGACCGACCTCGGAAAAAACAGAGGTGTTAAAGGAGCTCATTAAGTATGTTGATGGAATAAGGATAAACTTCTCCCACGGTAATACCGAGGAGTGGAAGTCCAGGATATTAAACGCCAGGGAACTTAGGAGTGATATCGCCGTACTTGGTGATTTAAGAGGCCCTGGAGTTAGAACAGGAAGCATGAAACCCCTAACACTCAATACTGGCGACTCTGTGGAATTCAGACTCGCTGAGGAGGCGGTTGGGAATTTCGTGCCAATACCTAATCCATCATTCTTTAGGGTTATAACGATTGATGATATTATCGTGATGAATGACGGCAGATTAAGACTGCGTGTTGATAGGGTTTCGGGAAATAATGCGGTTCTCACGGCATTAACTGCTGGGATTATTGCCCAGGAGAAGGCCGTGGTTATTAAGGGTAAGGATTACCCATTACCAATACTTGATGATTATGATAGAGAGGTCCTTAAGTTCGCTGTGGAGGTTGGGATGGACTACGTGGGTGTGAGCCACGTTAGGAGTTCTGACGATATTGAGGAAGTTAGGACCGAGTTGAGGAGGCTTGGTGGTGATTGGATAAAGCTTGTGGCTAAGATTGAGGGTCCCGACGCTGTTAGGAACATGAAGGATGTTGTTTGCTCGAGTGATTATGTGATGGTGGCCAGGGGTGACCTAGGTATGCACTTTGACCTTGAGGAAATACCCAGGATACAGACGGCAATAATTAAGGAGGCCCAAAAATGCGGTAGACCTGTGATGGTAGCAACACAGTTATTGGAGTCAATGATTGAGCAACCAGTGCCGACTAGGGCTGAGGTTGTGGATATAACGAATGCGGTCACGGAGGGCGTTGATTCATTATTATTAACTGGCGAGACCGCCGTTGGTAAATACCCTGTTGAGGCTGTGCAATGGTTGAGGAGGGTTGCCAGTGAGTATGAGGATGAGGTCCATGTCGAGAGGGATGTGATGGCGAATATAACCGATAGGCTTGCCCTGGGCATCGTTCAGTTGGCTGAGGATATTGGTGCAAAGATAGTCATTTACTCGAGGGGTGGTAGGTTCGTCGAGGCCATTTCTAGGTATAGGCCTAGGGTGCCTACCTACGTTGGTGTCAGTGATGAGAGAATAATGAGGAGGTTAAGGCTTTATTGGGGTGTGGAGCCTATACTAATTGGGAATATTAGGGAATACGATGAGGGCGAGAGGGAGACACTGAATCAGTTAATAAGGGGTGGCTTGATTGCTAAGGGTGACCTTGTCCTTCTGACACATGGGGTTATAGACACATACAATGACTATAGTATAAGGATACTCAGAGTCTAAACTTGATCTAGGCAGTGCCTTCTACGCGTGATTAAGTAAATGACATAGGCGAGACCCGCGCTAATGGCTAGGAAGAATACACCGATTAATGCGTAACCCATGATTAATGACCTTATTGATAGGTATAGGAACAATAATGGTATTAGCGATGCCAGTACTAGGCATAGGTAATTCATGTAATTGGGCTTGCCATGGGAAGTACTTGTTAAGCCGGTTATCCTCAATGCATCGCCGATCCTCTTACCATTTGGCTCAAGGTAAAGCTTAACATAACCAAGCCTTACTAATTCATCAACGACCCTTCTCTCATCCTCGTTCAATGAATCGTAGGCAATCCTACCCCTACTCAAAACCTTCCTAAGCAACTCCTTACCCTTCTCACTTAATTCATCCATCTCAGTATCACCTCATTAATTATATCAGATGATGATAGCTGCCTAAATAGGACATTACGGGATTTAAGTAGCTCAATTGCCGTATTGAGTTTAACGGAAACATCATCAACGCTTTCACCGTAAATTACCAGGTAATGATTATTATTATCACTAATTACGGCTCCGAGACCAATAATATCACGAAGCAATGAGTAGTCCAAGGTACTAATTAATAATGCCGAGATCCACCTATCACCAATGCGTACTACCCCTTCGCCAACACCAACACTGAGACAGACCCTGCTCAACCTTAAATCATTAACTCCCTGAGAGGACACACTCCTTAATACCCTAACCCTAGTCGTGACAACCCCCTCCGCATTCACACCACCCCTCCTACGCCTAATAACAAGGAAGTAAATTGCTAAAATAACGGCAAACACGATAATAAATAGTACGGGACTTATTATGAATAGCAGGAAAGACGCTAAAGCACCTAGGATCCAATACCAATTTTTCCTTAAAAAATCACTAAACATTATTGCCTTCAGAAATTAGCGGTCGAAGAATCTAATTAATTAATTGGATAAAAAGAGAGAGAAACATTGGGAGAAAAACATCATTAGACGCGAGTTAATGACTCTAAACTCATACAAATCCACGTGAGGCATGACGAAGCAAGCAGATAAATGCTTTATTAGGCATGTATTGAATCAACGTAGCTAAACACCTGCCACAATCCAACTTTTACACTATAAATTAAAATTACAACCTTTATAAGAAACCGCAATATAAATCAAGAACAGTATGTCCAAGAAGGAGAAGAAGGAAGAGGGAAAGAAGGAAGAGAAGAAGGAAAAGAAGAAATAAGCCGATACGTTAGTTACGAAAGCGATACTCATTAAAAATAAATCTATATTTTCTTCCCTTTAATTTTCAATAATTTCCTAAGTCACTATGAATAAATAAAAATAATACCTAAAATAATTGCCTTGGCCAGCCATACACCCAGCCACGGCATAACTCCCCTTCTGTACCATTCGTCTAAGGCCCTACCCGGACCTCACCCGTGGAGATCACAGGTCCCTATTTGGGCCATTATCCCCTGACGACCTCTCGGTCGGCGGGTTGCCCCGCGGGGATCCACGGTATTGTGGGGAAGTTTCCTCAGGCGAGCCGTTGCCGGGCTCGCCCGGTTATTGGCCGTGGCTGGGTGTATGGCCGCAGACTAATTATTGCCTTGCCCGATATAAAACTTATTCCATTCGATAATGGTTTTGTACCTTTCATATGCTGAAATCTTATTAAACCCTTAATGCCAGTTCGATTTGAATGAGTAAATACATCTACCCGGATGCCATTATTGCGACTGCTGGTCATGTGGATCACGGTAAGACAACACTGGTACATGCGCTTAGTGGCGTTTGGGTTGCTAGGTATAGTGAGGAGATTAAGAGGGCCATGACTGTTAAGCTTGGCTACATAACAATTGGCCTTTATGAGTGCCCATCAATGGATAGTGAGTTTAGGATAATTAGTGATGGTTTGCTTAAGGATGGTAAGTGCCCTAATGGTGATGAACCTGCACTTAAGAGGAAGGTGTCAATACTTGATGTGCCTGGCCACGAAGTCCTAATAAGCACCATGATATCCGGTATTTCCTACATCGATGCCGCTCTCCTAGTGATTGACGCATCAATGCCAGTACCTCAGCCACAGACTGAGGAGCACTTCACGGCATTGACGATAATGGGCCTTAACAAATTAATTGTCGTTCAGAACAAGCTCGACCTAGTGAACAAAGAGCAGGCGCTTGAGAATTATAAGCAAATTAAGCAGTTTCTTGGTAATACGTGGGCCAAGAACTCGCCGGTAATACCCATATCCTCGCTACATAAGGTCAATATAGAGGTCATATCCACATTAATCGATAAGCTAGTACCACCTAGGGAGGCCTCTGGTGGTGATTTCAGGATGTTTGTCCTTAGGAGCTTCAACGTTAATAAGCCAGGCACTTCACCAGATAAGTTGGTTGGTGGTGTGCTTGGTGGTACGGTTATTAAGGGCTCAGCAAAGGTAAATGATGAAATCGAGATAAGACCAGGCCTTAAATTGGGTAATAAGTATGAACCGATAATCACAAGGATCGTTAGCATAGCAATCGGTAATGAACGTATTGAGGAGGCTAGACCAGGTGGCTTAGTGGGTATTGGTACAGAGCTTGATCCGGCGTTAACGAAGGCTGACTCTCTCGTTGGTAGTGTTGTTGGTAAGCCTGGCACATTACCACCTGTATGGAGTGAGTTAACCCTTGAGTTTCATAGGATTGAGAAACCTGGTGATCAAGCGTTAAGGGATGTGACGTTTAAGCCCAGGGATATTGTAATGGTGCATGTGGGTTCAGCAGCAGTGATGGGTATTGTGAAGGGATTCCATGGTGGTAAGCTCGATATAACGTTGAGGAAGGCGGTCTCTACAGAGCAGAATTCCAAGGTGGTCATTACTAAGCAGGTTAATAATAGATGGAGGATTGTTGGTTATGGAATACTTAAGGATGGTAATGCGGTCCTTGAGTGAGTTTTAATGGATTTTAAAATAGAGTGTGCAGTCTTTGACACCAGTGCGTTATTACTTATGTTTACTGAGGGTGTGCGAGTAATTGACCAGGTCCTTAAAATTATCAATACACTAGTAATACCGGTAATACCATACCCAGTATTTAATGAGTTGGTAAAGTTGAGTAGGGGTAGGCCTAGGACAGCTAGGGCGTCAAGTAACGCCCTTAATTACGTTATTAATAACTTCTCAATTGCTAAGGCTGATGGCTCACCAGATGATTCTGTAATCGAGGTGTCTAGGGCGTATGGTTGTGTTGCCGTGACATGCGACATGAAGTTACTAAGGAGGCTGAGAAATGCGGGTGTTAGAACGATTTATTTAAGGGCGAGTTCAGGTAGATTAGAGGCTGATTTTGAGTAAGGTGATTATGCCGTAACTAGGTATTTGCTGTACTCCCAATCAGTTATTACATTCCAAGTCCTTTCCCAGGGACCAACCCTAGTTAGGTAATCCTCCCACTCATTCTGTTTAGCCCTCAGGTACGCATTCATCAAATCACTTGGAAACTCACTAAATAGGAAGCTTTTAGAAAGCTCCTTAAGCGCATCCTCCAATGTAGTCGGTGTTTCCAAGGTATTGACTAATTCATACGCCACATCCTCTGTCGGTGATGGTGGCTCCCTCCTCTCCTCAAAACCCCTCAGTATCGTCTTTATCATAGCTGCGAAGGCTAGGTATGGGTTCATGCTTGGGTCCGGGTGCCTATACTCAATCCTGTTTATCCTCATTTTATACTGCGGTATCCTAACCATGGCACTCCTATTTGCATAACCCCAAACAATCCTAGTCGGTGCCTCATAATGAGGCACTAACCTCTTGTATGAATTAACGAGTGGGGCAACAAAACTGCTTAATGCCCTTGCATTGCCCAGTATTGAACTTATTGCGTAGCCGCACTCCTCAGTTATCTTCCCCGTATTACTTAGGAATAGGTTCTCGCCATTCCTCCAAACACTAATGTGCGTGTGGGCACCACTACCGTTAACACCCCAGAAGGGCTTTGGCATGAATGTGGCTATTAAGCCGTATTTCTTCGCCATGTCCTTAGCCATAATCTTAAAGTATATCATTTGATCTGCAAGTCTTAATGGATCAATAGCACCTATGTTTACTTCATACTGGCTTGGGGCGACTTCATGGTGAATCTTGGTGTAGTTAATTCCTGCCTTAGCTATTGCCGTTATTAGTTCCTTCATGAATTGAGATTGCGCCGTAGTATTCCAACCATCAAAGTAAATACCAGAATCTGCAAAGACTGGTTTACCACCATCTTCCTTAACCACGAAGAACTCAACCTCAACACCCATTAGGAAATTATAACCCTTAGACTTGGCTTGTTCAAGCGTGTCGTTAAGAATCCTCCTTGGGTCAAGTAGTGATGGTTTATTGGCTATGTCGGAAACCATTGTGAATACGTCAGCCACCTTACCATCCTGCCAATACTCCACGTACACAGCCCTTGGATCCACATATGCAATGAAGTCGCTTTTATTCACTGTTGAGTATGATGGTATTGATGAAGCGTCAAAGGGCATTCCATCGATGAATAGGTCCTTGGCCATGTCTATTGGGACTATTTCTGATCTTGGTGCACCATTGATGTCAATAACTATGAACTTGACATACTTTATGCCCGAGGCCTTTAGGATTCTCCATAAATCGCTTGGTTCGATTTCTAGGTTATTAGTGGGCACGAATAATGTACAAAAGGAGTTTTTTAAGCTTTATTCTTATTATACTTAGTCTTACCATGATTATATATAGAATAAGGGCATTAATAGGTATATTAAATAACCCTAAGCCACTGAACAATGCGGTAATTATTTCGGTCTTGAAACCATGACCCATTTAAAGGAAAGCAAAAGGTTTTATTAATGGGTTTCCTTAGTTGGCGTTGATATGATGCAGATAAAACTTGGATTTGAGGAGTGGCGTAAATTGGGTAAGGAGATTGAGAGGATTGCTCAGAATGAGGAGCTTGAGTTGATAATTAGTATGACCTTTGGTTTTAGTGGTGTTGAAGGCAATGAGGGGGAGAACGAGGAGGAAGAGGGAGTTGAGGAGGGGCATGAGCATCATCACCATCACATAACGGAATTACCTAAGGAAGTTATTGAGGAGCTTGGTTATTTCATGGACACATTAAGGACTAAGTATAATGCGAAGATGGACCATCATGTACATGGTGATCATGCGGGTGTTGTGGCTTCAATAATGATTAATGGTAAGGATGCCATTAGCATATTTAGGAATATAATTGATGATGCCAGGAACTGCGAGAACTGTATCCTGGCCGGTATTGATGGGGAGCTTCACCTTGGTAATGATGTCAGTGTAATATTCTTTGGCGATAGTTATAAGTTGACATTCATATTACCGGCGCAGGATGGCAGGCGATTAATAATTAGTGAGGTAAATACCTAGGGTTTAACACCGAGGTAAATCTCAATATACCTCCTCATTGTGTTATAATCAACGGCACCAATTACCCTATAAACCTCCTCACCATTCCTAAGCAATATCGTGGTTGGTATGGACATGACACCATACCCAGCAGCCACCTCTGGGTACTCATCAACATCAACTCTACCAAAGAATACCTTACCAGCAAATACCTGGGCCAACTTATTAAGTATGGGCTCCATTATTCGGCATGGTACGCACCAATCAGCGTAGAAATCAATCACGGACACAAGGCATTTCTTAATCATTGAGTTTAGATTATTATTATCAAGAGATATGATGCCGGTAGGACACATTACTGACTTAGCGCCTATTGACTGCTCCTTGGTACTCATTAACATCCTCCTATACATACGTTCAATTAATTCCCGCTCCTCGTCACTCATTCAATCAATAGAATATTATGCCTTTAAAAACCACTAGCGCCTATTCATTAATTACTGACTATGGCTATGAATACGTAATGCCATACACCCTACCAATATTATCTACACAAATCCTATATAGGAAATCATCATTAATAATACCATTAACCACGTAACCCCTCAACTTCTTAACCAAGGTCCACGGCGGTATCACGGCGCCTGGCCTCTTTGGATCATCAATGAAGTCACTCTCCACAACAAAACTCGGCCCATGCTTAACGGCATCCTCAAACTCCCCTCTCCTACCCATGGGTATTGATGGCATTACGTTACTATTATATGCTGTGTCAATGGTTACGGGCTCTGCATGATGCATAACAACGCTATAGGGCCTATTACCCACCCTCCTCATCATATCCGTGATTGACAACGCTGTCCTAACACCATTCCTCTCCAGGTGTAGGTGCAAAACTGCGTTAACGTCCTTAGCAACCCTAAACGCATATTCTATTAGCTCGTTGAAGAAATTAACAACGTCATTAGGCGCCTCCCAATGAGGTCTACCAATCTCACCAATCCCCACGGCCTTACCCTCCCTAACATACTCAGCTGCCAAGTCGATGCCCTTCTCCATGAATTTACGTACATCCTCCCTGGACCAACCCCTCCTAAGTAATTCATAACCCTCAGCTGGGTGTAAGCCGACAATGGCTACGGACTTAACACCCTCCTCATTAATTATCCTGGTGGATTCCACGGTTATATCGTACATCCTCCTAACACTATCAAGATCCCCAGGTGTTAACCCCAGGCTCCAGGTTAATAGGGCTACTATTACGATGAACTTACCACCCTCCCTCCTAAACCTCCTGGCCAACTCCCTAGGGCCCATACCGATTACTGGGTTTGTATGTGCATGGTTATCGCAGAGTGGTAAGTCCTTATTCCGCATAGTCATTATGAGTTCATGTTTTTATTAGCCTAAATTAATAATCCTTCCGTAGTGTTACTCGGTAATCAATTATTGAATGCCCTAAGGGACCTCGGCATTCACAGACTGTGCATACCCCGTAAACTCAAATGCAATTATTACTTACCGCAGTGCATTGCCGTGAATTTATTGCTAGGTAAGTACGTACTTTGCCTAGGTGGTTTTGGTGGTAATGTTATTTCGAGAATTAATGACCTAGAGATACTATCGTTATTATCAATGGGGGCATTACCATGTGATGCCTACCTAGCCAAGCCAAGTGATTGTACGGCATCACTGGACCTACTCATGGATATTCCCCAGAAGCCTCGCTTCATAGTTGATCTATCCCTTTGGAATGAGCATACGGATTCTGAGAAGAATGAACTCATAGAGCAGGTATTAACCTCAATAAATACAATAAGGAGATATCTCTGGGACTCTAACCTGGAATTAACGAGTACACCTAGTGAGTTTCTCGAGAGAATCGGCAAATTTGCTAGGGGATTTAGGCACGGTGTAGTTATTAGACGGGATAAACCGATTATTCATGATAACGCCGTAATGCTTGACCCGGAGGGTGATTGCGTACTTAGTGAGCAATTAATTACGAGGATCTCCACCTTCGTGATAGGCGGTATTGTGGATAAGGAAAGAAGGATTAAGGATGGGACAGGTAGGTTGTATGGATTGTTGGGATTAAGTGTACCTAGGTGTAGGATTGAGCTTAGGGGCTCGGTGATTGGTGTTCCTGATAGGATAAATAAGATAATTGAGATAATATTAATAGCACTCCTTGAGACGGGCAGTATTGAGGAGGCAATAATTAGGATGATGTCAAAAAGAGATAGGGTGAATAGGCTGTTCTATGAATTACAGAGGGCGGCCTATAGATTACGTGGGGAGGGTAGCACCGTGTTCGTGATACCAAGGTCCTTGATTAATAGGATTAATTGGGTCAATGCTTCCGATAAGGAGGTGGAACTTGTGTTGAGGAAATCCCATATTTACGTGATTGATGATGAGGAATTAAGTAAGTACTTATTACTTGGTATGGCTAGGCCTGGCCCTCTAACGTATAAGTACGTAAGTAAAGCATAAAAACTAACTAGGTGTTTGACGATCAATTATGCCAAGACCAGCATTAAGGTCAAGGAAATTAAGGAGGACGCAAACCAGGACGCCAGGCGGTAGACACGTGGTTCATTATAAAAAGAGATTTGCATCTAAGCCTAGGTGTGCTATCTGTGGTAGGCCACTGCAGGGCGTTGATGAGACCAGGGTTAAGGCGAGACGCGTTGCTGGTTTAACAGTGTCAAGGCCATACGGTGGTTACATTTGCCATAGGTGTTTGGCGTTGGCTCTTAGGACGGCTGTACGATTATCAGCGACGTGATTAAGATGGGCGTTATAGCCATTAGTGGACAAGCAGCTAGTGGGAAGACCACAGTGGCTAGGGAATTAGCTAATAGACTGAATTATAGGTTTGTGTCCATTGGTGAGTTATTTAGGAAAATCGCTATTCAAAGGGGTGTTTCATTGCTTGAGCTTCATAGGATTGCTGAGACTGATTTTAGTATTGATAGGGTTGTTGATGAGGAAACCATTAGGGAGGCTAAGAAGGATAATGTAGTTATTGAGGGTCACTTAGTTGCTTGGATGCTTAAGGATGTGGCTGATGTACGTATTTACCTGAAGGCCGACATTAGGGCTAGGTCACAGAGACTGTTAATTAGGGATGGTAAATCAATTGAGGAGGCACTGAATGAGATTAAGACCCGTGAGGAGTCCAATAGGAGGAGGTACCTGGCTATTTATGGGATTGATATCAATGATATCTCTATCTTCGACTTAATCATTGATACTACGTACATAGATGCCAAGAAGGTTGTCGATATTATCTACGAATACGTATATAATGTATTACGTAACAAGGGTAAATTTTAGACTGTGACCCTCCAACCACACCTGCTTAACCTAGTATTTTTCGATACGCCCTTAGCCATGTATAAATTGACTCACCGCCAGCCACGTACTTGTCCTTCATGAGCCTATAGGCAGATACGTAGCCCTTATAGACAAGATATGCATAGTAACTGTTGAGTTTTGCCTTAATTACGTTTGGTTTATCTGACTTAGCCATTAGGAGCGCCATGTGATACGCGTAGTATTCCCTGGTCTTTACATCACCATTCCACCACTTATCATACAATGTGTCGAGAAAGCCCAGGTACTCATCAATCTTGTCCTTGAATGGATCCCTCACATACTTCGTCAGCACGTCCTTCAACTCATCCTTCCATGTCCTAACCTCCTTAGGTTGTATAACGCTCATCAAAGTAATTAATTGTTTTTCTTTCTATTTAAATCTTTCTCTTTTTCATACAAAGAGAAAATGATTGCGGCACTCTCAATTACTTAATAATAGACTTGTTTTAACCCCTGAATTGCTTAATAAATATTGTACTGCTTGGTATGAGTACTTAGCTATAATTTTTAGTAATGTATATGATAAGTAACCTAATTTATAAACAACGTAGCCCCCTACATACAGTAACTCGCTTACTTGCTTATTACCAATACTGAGTATATACGCCTTTAACTCAGTCTTAAAGGGCGCGACTATTGAGTATATTAGGGCTAGGGCGACTATTATCAGTAATATCTCGAAGAATATCCTAACCGCACTCATATTAATTACTCCATGTTTATTCTTAAAATAAATTAATTAAATATTTTGATTGAATATAGGATGTCGCATCATAGGTAGAATGCTATTGATGCATAGCCCACGGTTTCTAACGTATATCCACTAGTATCACCAGACGTAGCGTGCCTGAGGAGGATAACGTTCCTAACACCAAGTTTCTTAGCTGCAATTATTGCCGTTGCGATGGCGCCATAACCGCAGGCTGATACGTCATAACGCTCAATAGCATCGAAGAACGAATCCTCATCAAGCCTAAGGACTGGGTCGATAGCCCTCATGTCCTTTTCCGTTGTTATTTCATGAGGTTCATAGTGATTCCAATCACTTGAGGCTACATAAACTATGGAGCCAAGTTCATGACCCGAGATTACATCAGCTATTGCATTACCAAGATCCCTAGCAACCTCCTTCGTCTGTCTCCAAATGATTATTGGCACGATCTTCACGTCATTACCGAATATATATTGAATAAAGGGTAATTGAACCTCAATAGAATGCTCCTGAGTGAAGGCGTACACGTCAGGTTCCAGGTACTTAACCCTGCTCATTAATTCCTTAGTCACATCCGAATCAACCTCAACCACTCCAAGTGGCGTCTCCCAAGTACCTTCTGGATATATAGCCACTGGCGCACCAACGCCATAGTGATTAGGTCCAATTAATATGAAGGTCTTTGGTTTGTGAAACCTATAGATCTCGACGAAGGACATGGCGGCTACAGGGCCTGAGTATATATAACCAGCATGTGGAACTATTACAATTGGTACGGCCTTATACCCCTCACGGGGCTGCCTAATCAGTTGACCTGGCCCTAATGAGTGACTTATCGACCACTCAATCTGCTTAATTAATTTATCCTTATCAGCCTCATAGAATGCACCTGCAACCGCTGGTTTACGCACCCGAACCATACAGTGATTTAGACTAGACCGGAAAATAAACGCTTTACTTTATAATGATTAGGCAAATAATCAGTGTTTTATTGGGTAATTCCCTCAAGCGATACCTTGACCTCGAATTCTTCAGGTGATACGGGCAGGTCCTCATTCTCCTTCAGCTCGCCTCTAATCCTAAGTACCTGCCTAGCCAGTAACCAGTAAACTAGGGCTAGACTTCTTCTTCCCTTGTTATTGCATGGTATTATTAGGTCTACATAGGATATTGGCGTGTCAGTATCCACAAGAGCAATGACTGGTATACCCATTGTGGCTGCTTCTTCAATTGCCTGCGCATCTGCCTTCGGGTCTGTGGATATGAGTAAGTCAGCCTCTATGTAGTGGTTAAGGTTTGGGTTTGTGAATGTTCCTGGTATGAACCTACCCGTTATTGCCTTGCACTTAACGAACTTGCAGAACATCTCCACAGGCTTGAAGCCGTATGGCTTAGCCGAGTATGCAACTACCTTCTCGGGGTCATACATGGCGATCATCTTAGCTGCAATCCTAATTCTCTCATCAATCTTCCTCAGGTTAAGTATCCTAAGCCCATCAGGTCTTACTGAGAATACAAAACCTCTCCTCTGCAGATATGCATTTGACACCCTAGTACCAAGCCTAACACCAGCCGCTAGGTAACGCTCAATGGCAATCAATAATTCCTCCTGTGGTGGAACCGGAGCTAATCCCTCCTCACGTGTCTCCTTACGTTCCTCACCCATTGAGAACTACGGTGAAGAATCTGATTAATAAGTATTTCACCACTGAGCACTCACGGTATATCATAGAGAACTAATGCCTAAGTCTCTGGGTCAGTGTTTGATTCATCCTGGCAGCCTTACCCATGTAATCCTGAATTCTAATTAACTCATTGAGCTTAGTAATCCTCTCACCACCAAGTACTCCGCTCTTAATTATTGGTGCTCCAAACCCAACGGCTATGTGAGCCAGCGTCTCATACTCAGTGTCCCCAGACCTATGGGATACCACTGGTACGTAGCCGTTGGATACGGCTAACCTAACGGCTTCCCAAGCCCTCGATAATGTCCCTATTTGGTCGGGCTTTATTATTATGGCATTTGCAGCACCCTCCTTAATACCCCTCGATAACCTGGATGGATTAGTTGTGAATAAGTCATCACCAACGATTAGGCACTTGTCGTTAACGGAGTCCGTTAATTCAGCGAAGGATTGGAAGTCCTCCTCATGGAATGGATCCTCAACATAAATAAGTCCGTACTTATCAATCAATCCCTTAACAAACTCAAGCTGTTCCTTAGGTGTTCTCGAGACTCCCTCATTTGTATATACGTACTTCTCACCATTCCAGAGTGTCGATGCGGCCATATCAACGCCAATACCTATTTCAAAACCCACCCTACTACTGACCTCCTTAACGGCCCTACTCAGGATATCCAATGCGGTATTCGTTGAAATCCTTGCTGACCAGGCTCCTTCGTCATTACGACCGCCCGTGAACGTTGGATCAGCCTTAACCAACTCCTTAAAGACAGTCCTATGGACCTCAATGTTTGCCTTAAGTGCCATGTAAATGTCTGGAGCTCCGTATGATAATACGAGGAATTCCTGAATATCAGGGCCAAGGCCACGGCTATGCTTACCACCACCAATAACATTACCCAGTGGGTATGGTAAATCCCTCGCATTAGCGCCACCGAGGTGTTGATAAAGCGGTATTTCCAACGCGTTAGCAGCCGCCCTTGCCACGGCCATTGAAGTGGCTATGGCCACCGCACCACCAATTCTAGAGAAGTTCTCTGTACCATCAATTTCCTCAAGCCTAGCATCTACCTCACCCTGTATTGACGCGTCCAGACCCATTAGGTCAGGCGCAACGTTTTTCTCAAACGTACTTATTGCAAGATCAACATTGTCATTGGGGAAGTAAACAACTTCATGAGAACCCCTTGAGGCACCGGCAGGTGCTGCTGCTCTACCATAACCATCCGTTAAGTAAACCTCAACCTCAACAGTCTCCTCACCCCTTGAATTAAAAATTTTCCTGATGCCCAAGTCCTCCATTGTAGTGTCCGGCATAAATCTCAAGTAATTAATGCGATCCAGTATTAATGCATTATTGTATGCAAGTATACGTTTACTTTACGTATACATCTCATTTACTTAAGAATAGCCTTAACAAGATCAATAAGTGGATATAACGTATCGGAATTAATTACGATCCTCGCCGCATTGGCAACCTCCTCATTAACAGGATTATAGGCTATGGAATACCTAGCCCTCCTGAGCATTGGTAAGTCCATATCACTATCACCAACGGCCATCACATAATCCCAATCAAGTCCCAGCCTATTAATTAGATCATTAACTATGTTCTTATTCTCTACATTAACCTTAACAGATATTAATGAGTCATCATTATCAAGCACTAACTCATTACTAATGAAGTAATTAATATACTCCCTAATGGGGATTCCCGTGTAATTCAAGCCACCGCTTACGGCTATTACCAATACGTCATTATCCCTAAGGAATTTTAGTAATTCCAGTGTACCTCTCCTTAGGGTTACAGGGACCTCAACCCAGCTCCTCGGTACACCCATCCAGAGAAGCGCATCGACAAGTGCCCAATCCCTATAATTAATAAGCCCTGATGCATAGGCCTCCCTATTCAATGAAGCCCATTCCTCGGTGCCGAGTACCCTATGTAGGTGCTGCCATGCTGACCTGAAGTACGTTAGAACTCCATCAACATCAAGTATCGCAGCCCTAATCATCACTCAACACCAATACTCACGCCCTTAATTAGTAATTTAATTATGAGAAGTCCATTCCTATACTCCGCGTGGGAGCCTTCCACGGTGACTGACACAGGCAACTCCCTAATGAGTAGGTACTTCCTATTGTTACCCTCAGCCTTAATGAAGAGTTTATCATCATCGAGAAGTTTTACGATTATACTCTCCTTACTAACGCCTGGAACTTCCACCTCAGCAATTACGTGATCACCCTCAATCCTAATCACGTGCTTAGGCTCCCTATATTCACCATGTTCAGGTATTTCCCAATTACCCAAGTCAATCCTAATTGCTATATTCATGTTTCTTCATTAAGTCTTGCATAAAAGCGTTTTTAAAGGCATAATACGTCATTCTCGAGTATGCCCATTGACTTCAGGGATTGGTCCTCAGGTGCGATAACGACACTTGAGATGCGTGTTATAGATAGGAATGCTGCCTACATGGGTGTTGATAGGCACATACTCATGGAAAATGCGGGCAGGTCTGTGGCCACTACGGTTATTGAGAGGTACCCGAAGGTCCGGAGGATACTTGTTGTTGCTGGATTGGGTGATAATGGTGGTGATGGTATTGTGGCTGCCAAGTACCTGCATTCATGGGGCAGGGAAGTTAAGGTGGTTCTCCTGGGCCGCATTAGTGATGCTAGGGAGGAGCTTGTTGTGGATAATTTAGGAATTCTTAGGGGACTAAACATAGAGATAATGGAGGCCCCAACGCCCTATGACTTACTTGCCTACCAAGACATTTTTCATCCATGGGCTGAGGTAATAATCGACGCAATAATAGGGACTGGGATAAAGGGTGTTCTTAGGGAGCCGCAGGCCACGGCTATTGAGTTAATTAATAAGTCATCGGCGTATAAGGTGGCTGTTGACATACCCAGTGGGTTGGACCCTGACACTGGTGAGGTTAGGGATATTGCGGTTAAGGCGCACGTCACCGTAACAATGCACAGACCGAAGGTTGGCCTGATTAAGGAGGGCGTTTCCCAGTATGTTGGCGATTTAGTGATTGCTGATATAGGTATTCCCGAGGAGATAGAGCATATAATTGGCCCTGGAGACTTATACTACCTGGGTTATGCCAGAAAACCTGATTCTAAGAAGGGTGATAATGGCCGTGTACTATTCATTGGCGGTTCCAGGGAGTTCACCGGCGCCATTTACCTAGCGGCTAAGGCGTCGCTTAGGACTGGTGTTGACTTGTCGATAGTCATGGCCCCAAGGGATGTGGCTAGGGATATCAGGGCTCATGATCCAAGCATAATAGCGATACCCCTTGATGGTGACTACCTAATGCTTAATCATGTGGATCAAATAATGGAGCAGGTCGGTAAGTCCCATGTGATAGCCATCGGCCCTGGGCTTGGGCTTAGGGAGGAGACTATGAAGGCTGTTGTTGAGTTGGTTTCTAGGGCTGTTGATGTTGGTAAGAAGGTAGTAATTGATGCTGATGCCATTAAGGCGATTGGTGAGTTGAAGAGGCAGGACTTAATCACAAAAAATGTTATTGTAACTCCACACGCTGGTGAGTTTAAGTGGTTGACTGGAATAGACGTGACTAAGGAGGGGAATACATGGTCGAGGGCTTTGATGGTGCGTGATGTGGTTAAGTCTTCATTGAGGGGTGGCATCGTCCTGCTTAAGGGTAATGTTGATGTAATAACTGATGGGCAGAGGTATAAGGTTAATTTCACTGGTAATCCTGGGATGACCGTTGGAGGTACTGGGGATGTACTCACTGGTGTTGTTTCGGCATTAATGGTTAAGGTTCAGGATTCACTTGAGGCAGCTGCAATTGGCGCCTTCATAACGGGACTTGCAGGTGACTTGGCGGCTAAGGACCTTGGTTATCACATAACACCCACTGATGTTATAGAGAACATACCCAAGGTATTTAGGAGGTTAGTGAGTGTTGATGAGATCGTTAACTCATCAATTCATCCACAAGCCCTAAGACTGATTGGTTAGGCATTACTTATCAGAAGCCTGGAAGCTCATCAATTACTGATCAGGGTCCACCATGATCATCACTTGGATTTATACTATAATCGTTAAATTATTAAACTTACGCTAATGGTGCATTTACTACCCTTTTACTCCGTGGTGAATGTTCACGCTTACCTCTCTCACGGGTTTTCTTAATGTCCAGGGCAATGTCCAATGGGTTGTAGGTTATTGTTACGTTTACAGCATCACCATCGGTGCAAGCGACAATGTGTATCTTTGGATCATTAATTAGTAGCACTTCACAGTCAAAGTCTAGGTTTCCATAATCACCAGTTAATTGCTTCCTTAGGGCTAACCACAGCGTTTTTCTTATCACTATTGTTTCCCTTATCATTCTATTTCAATAATTCAACTCCAGATAAATAAAAGTTTCCCCTCAATTCTTCAAAAACATACTAAGTAAAGATTAATTTTGTTCTTGATGCAGATTGCGATTAATCCTACGAGACCTGTAATGAGTGAAATGTTTATTCCTAAGGTAACTAGATTTATGTTCAATGAATAGTAAATTGATTGGTAGGAGGATCCATACAGACACTGGCGCATTATCGCTATTAATAACTAATTACCTATTTTCCTTAATAACCCTATTAATTATCGAGAAATACCAAGTTAACATCACTAGGTTAACTCTAACGGCAGGCCTTGCCTTATTGAATATCATGAGCCTCGTGAGAGCTCATCTAGGCTTGGCTTCCAGGAGAGGTTTACGTGATTACTTACTATTCCTAATAAACACAGCCCCATACCTAGTGCTTATTCCGTACCTGGGAATTTGGTTATTGATACCCCTAACACCACTTGCATTATTCATGACTGAGGTAGTGCGTAGGAAGGGTAGGTCTGTGGTAACCAATGTTTCTGGAACTGCGCTAATAGCATCGACATACTTGGCGTGGTACATCCTCATGGGCGGTGATTTGGTGGCTAAGGTAATAGTGGCGTCGTTAGCATGGATTATTTACCACGCGTTCTCTGCGCTGTACGTGGAGGGTAAGTTACCGTTTAGGCAGGGTGTTAAGCCATACCACTCATCACTTCTTTGGTTCATAAGCCTGCCAGCCCTGGCCTACGGACTTTACACCGCTGATGGATTATTGTCTTTAATTGTGCTTATTGAGCCGACGATTAGGGCGTTTATTGCCGTTAGGGAAGGTAAATTACCGATGAATGATTTGAGGCGTAGTATTAGGAGGATTGGTATTTGTTTATTAATTGAATCACTGGTCTTAGCTGGTTTAATACTGGTCCTTGTCTATGGATTACCATGATCATCCCTGATAGAGAATCACGCCGGAGTACCAATTAAGGGTTGAGCCTGGTGCCTGAATTACTAATTTCCAACATGGGTAATTACTAATACTTGCAGTTATTGTCTCTGAGGTTGTTGATATTGCTGAGTATACTGGAGTACTTATTTGTGTACCGGGTACTGTGTAGCAGTAAATAGTTACATTACCGCCGGCTGGAATACTTAGGTTTATAAGCAGGGTCTCCACAAGCGTTAAATTACTGAACATAAATAATGTGTAGGTCTGTTGTATTACCATGTAAGGCGCGCCATACAGTTGATAATACATAACCGTCCTACCTGTTATTTCATTAAGTAAATTAATGATCTTAGTATTATTACTGGCCACATAATTACTAACATTAGTTATAGCATTATATATCGAATTCCCCACATTATTTATTGTTGATGTAACGTTTACTTCAATATTACTTTGGGTCGTTTTAATCGAGTTAATGATTGTTGAGTTTACCCTAGATAATGCGTTAATTACCTTAGTATTACTACGGTTTACCGCATTTATTATATTTGTCGTATTAACACGTTGATAATAATAAATATTCTCTAGATTCATGATTACCAAACCTAAGTGGTCATATATGCTCCTTGTGTAATTTAATACCGATCCTATTGTTAGGTTAATCGGTACAAGGTACTGTTGTTGCATTGTGTTTTCCTGAGTCAGTATGTTGCCTGTATTCGTCATTATGGGATTAAGATAAATAATTATTGATATTGCTAACAACACAATTACTATCGCTAGCAACACCAGGGTATACCTGGTGTCCCATGCCATACATTAGATAATTAATACTCTCGAATTTATATGAGTTGCTGAGGGTTAAATGGGTTTACCCAATTGTTATGGTATTGTGACTTATAGAGAAATAGTTATAAGGACATAAGTAGTAATAGGTCTAATGGGACCGAGCGCATTAGATGAGGTTGATCAAATCCTCCGAAGTAAAATGAGTGATGAAATGTATCGAAGATTAATGAACATAAAGAATCCCGAACTCCACAAGTTTATAGCCTGGGCAATAGACCTCTGTAAACCCGACTCCGTGTTTATAAACACGGGTAGTTCCGAGGATTTCGACTACATTAGGAAGAAGGCCATAGAAATTGGTGAGGAAATGCCACTGAAGATTCCTGGGCATACTGTGCATTTCGATAGTCCCTACGACCAGGCTAGAGCCCGTGAGGACACGGCTATATTACTGCCTGGTGGTCAGAAGCTACCGTTTATAAGGACGAAGGATCGTGATGAGGGATTGAAGGAAATGTACTCACTGCTTGACGGAGTAATGAAGGGTAGGGAGATGCTGGTAGGCTTTTACTCACTTGGACCTAAGGGTTCCCCATTCAGTATATTGGCTGTTCAAATAACGGATTCCTACTACGTAATGCATAACGAGAACATACTCTATAGGGCTGCCTACGATGAATTTGTCAAGCAGGGCGAGAGGGCCAGGTTCCTTAGGTTTCTTCATTCTCAGGGAGAATTGAATGAAATGAAACAAAGCAAGAACATTAAGCAAAGGAGGATTTACATAGATCTCCCTGGCGAAACCGTATACTCAGTAAATACGCAATACGGCGGTAACAGCATTGGTCTCAAGAAACTAGCCCTTAGGCTCACGATAAAGAGGGCAATGGAAGAGGGCTGGCTCAGTGAGCACATGTTCCTAATCGGTGTTGAGGGGCCGAGGGGTAGGGTCACATACTTCACTGGGGCGTTTCCCTCGTACTCAGGCAAGACATCAACTGCAATGATCGGCAGGTTACTTGGGGATGACCTAGCATTCCTAAGGAATGTCAATGGTGAGGTCAAGGCAGTCAATCCTGAAGTGGGTGTTTTTGGAATTATTGAGGGTATAAACCCCATTGATGATCCATTAATATACGAGGTACTAACCAGGCCTAATGAGATAATATTCTCCAATATATTGATTACAGAGAATGGTGAGGTTTACTGGAATGGAATGGGCAAACCAGAGCCTGAGAGGGGTATTAATTACACGGGTAAGTGGTGGAAGGGTAAGACGGATGAGAAGGGTAATCCAGTACCACCATCACATCCGAATGCCAGGTTCACGGTATCATTAAAGGCATTTAAGAACCTGGATCCAGCCTATGATGATCCTAATGGTGTTGTCGTTGGTGGAATAATCTTCGGTGGCAGAGACCCCGACACACTGGTGCCTGTCTTTGAATCCTTTAATTGGGAGCATGGTGTAGTAACGATAGCCGCATCACTTGAGTCGGAGAGGACTGCCGCAGTGATAGGCAAACCCGGCGAGAGAGAGTTTAACCCAATGGCTAACCTGGACTTTCTGTCTGTGGATCTTGGTGTTTACATATCGAATTACCTAAAGTTTGGTGAGGTGCTTACAAGGCCTCCGAAGATATTCGGCGTTAATTACTTCCTTAGGGATGAACAAGGAAGATTCCTAAATAGTAAGGAGGATAAGAGGGTCTGGCTTCAGTGGATGGAGAGGAGGATCCATAATGAGCTTAATGCCATAACGACACCCATAGGCTATATACCGAGGTATGAGGACTTAAGGATATTGTTCAGGGAGGTACTCAATAGGGATTATGGGCTTGAGGACTATACAAAGCAATTTGCAATAAGGACCACTAAGCTCCTTGAGAAGATAGATAGGATTTGGAAGATATACTCGGAAATACCAACAATACCGAAGAGGTTCTTTGATGTGCTTGAGGAACAGAAACAAAGATTGCTGGACGCCAGGAGTAAGTATGGTGATGTAATACCACCACAAAAGTTTGAGTGATTATAGGACATTAATTCATTCATTCAAAACCATTAATTTATATCGAGAACCACTAAGATTAGCCGCAGCATTTATTACCTGCAACTCATTCTTTGTGGCCAGTGTTACTGCACGCCCTCTTCTATCAAGCCTTGCGGTCCTACCTATCCTGTGAATGTAAGTTTCTGGGTTGTTCGGTACATCGAAATTAATTATTAACTCCACATCAATTATGTCTAAACCCCTAGAGGCTAAATCCGTAGTTACTAATACGATATTTCCATCCTCATCCCTAAACCTTCTTAATACTCTCTCCCTCATGTACTGTTTCATGCCGCCATGAAGTAACAACGCATAGTACTCCCGGGACAACTGTCTATGAAGTTTATACGCCCTCTCCCTAGTGTTTGTAAAGACTATGGACTTACCCGCTAACTCCTTCGTCATAACGCTATATTTCTCACTCCAAAATCCATTAATTAAGTACACAATCTGCTCCACATGTGGTAATTCATACTCGTGACTACCCGTCCTTAAGAAGACGGGATTTCTCATAATACTACGCAATAACTCATACACCTCCCTGGGCAGTGTCGCAGTGGCAGCATAGGCTTGTTTCCTATTGTGAGCTAGGCTCGATATTACACGAACATCATCTATAAAACCCATATCCAGCATCCTATCCACCTCATCAATAACGAAGTAATTAACACGACCTAAATCAATGTAAGACTTCCTCACCAAATCTAGTAATCGACCAGGCGTCGCCACAACAAGAGATGCATCCCTTACAGAGCTTATTTGCTCATCATAAGGCACACCACCATAAACAACAGCATGCCTAAACCCAAGGTACTTATTGAAGTAGGTAAATTGCGAAGCAACCTGCAGTGCCAATTCGCGGGTTGGCACGATAACTAGAGATTCCGTCACCTTACCAACCATGGAATTCATGATAGGCAGTAGGTAGGCTGCAGTCTTACCACTACCTGTTCGAGCCTGCATAGCAATATTAACACCTTTCAAAGCCCTGGGAATAACCAAACACTGAATCTCTGTAGGTCTCTCAAATCCAAAATCAAAAAGGGCCCTTCTAAGCTCTTCCCTCAGTTCGTTAAATACCCCACTCATTCAGCACCGATAAACTGGGTATTAATAAAACGGAGCATAGAAGAATCCACGTATCCTGGAGTAATGCATAATTACGGCGTAAATATAAATATCCGGGTGTGAATTAATACTGGCGTAAATGGCATCACGATGGTACGCCAGGGCTGAGCGATATAGGGCATTAAGTCAGGACATGCTCAGTAGGGGCTTTTATCCAGAGTGCCCCGTTTCTTTGCCCAGCAGGCCGCCGAATTTTACCTCAAGGGAAAACTCATAGAATTAACAGGTTCAAGACTATATACGCACTCAATAGTTGCATTGTTAAATCAGGTAATTTCCATACTCAATAAGCCCCTAAGCAACGACATCATTAAGTGCGCCAAGCTCCTTGCAGAACAATACATAGGGTCTAGATACCCAGATGTTCGAATGCTTGATTATGATAAGGATGATGCCGAGGATTGTCTTAGATGCATGGAAATGGTGATGAACTACGTCTAGGGAAATACTCCTTAAGATGCACCGTGAGATTGAGGAGTGGATAAGGGAGTTATGCGGTAAGGGTTACATAGTCGTATTATTCGGCTCGAGAGCTCGCGGTGAAGCCAGGATAGATAGTGACTGGGATTTATTGATCATTGGTGATAAGCCACCAACTGAACCGCCGAATGACCTAGCCCAGGTACATTATGCCGATGAATTAACTGCCGAGGAGGAAATCAGGAACTTCAACACATTATTCCTCGACGCATTCTACGAGGGTAAATTACTGTGCGGTGACTCAGTGACATTCAACAGACTAAAAGACCTAGTACTTAGCATCACAAGAGGTTTCCTAAAAACAAAAGATGGATGGATAAGGACAAGGTAAGGCATTAAGAATTAAGTTGGGTACGTATTTCAAGGGCTGAATCCTTTTTCGTGTTTGTGGAAATGTTTTTATTCGTTTCTTTGGGATATGCCTTAGTGACAAAGCCGTAGCCACTTCTACTAAAACTGAATATGTATATCCAGGGAGATACATTGCTTGGTAACTCGTAGATGTATTCATCATCCTCATGCTTAATCAATTTACTAACCTCAGAGACGTGGACAAGCTCATTACCGATAAGGACATAGGCGTACCAAGAACCACGAGTACCACCACGTCTCTTCTCACGAACAAGCATAAATGATCTAATTTTAGTGCTCTTCATTGACTTTTAATTATTTGCTATACATTTGGCGTATTTTGTATCTCTGTATTTTCCCGCTTTCTGTCTTTGGTAGTGAGTCTACAAAGATTACCTCATGTAGGTGCACGTGCTTTGAGTAGTTCTCCCTCACGAAGTTTATTAATTCTCTGGCTAATTCATCACTTGGCTTATAACCTGGTTTTAGCACCACGAAGGCTTTGAATATGTGGCCCCTAACTGGGTCCTCAAATGCCACTGTGGCTGACTCAAGAACCGCTGGGTGCTTTATTAATACGCTCTCTATCTCGAATGGACCAACCCTATATCCCGAAACCTTAACTACATCATCCTGCCTACCTACGAACCATACATACCCATCCTCATCAATCCTTGCCGTGTCGCCAGTTAGGTACCATTCTCCACGGAAGGCATTCTTAGTTCTCTCAGGCGCGTTTATATAACCCATGAAGCAGAAACCCTCCGAAGTTTTCTTAACAGCGAGGGCATCATCAATCACGGTCACCTCATAACCAGGCGCTGGTAACCCCATACTGCCGGGTTTCAGCTCCGCCTCATAGCCCCAGCCATTATAAACAACCATACCAACCTCAGACTGGCCATAGTGATCCTTAACGGGAACACCTAACTTATCCTGGAACCACCTAATTACCTCAGGATTAAGCGGCTCACCAGCCGAGCTAAGCCTTCTAACCTTTAGGTTATACCTGCCTATGTCCTTAACGGTCCCCATGATAAGCCTATAAGCTGTTGGTGCGAAGGTGAAGTTGGTAATCCTCAACTCCTCCAACAACTTAAGTATATCCTCTGGTGAGAATGGTTTATCCAGAAACACCACAGGTTTTCCAAACATTAACGGACCTATAATACCATAATAAAGTCCATAAGCCCAACCTGGGTCTGCACCATTCCAAAATGTGTCATCCTCCTTGAGACCAATACCGTACTTCATGTAGACGTATGTATTATATAATAGCCTATAGTTCACCATGGCGCCCTTAGGTTCACCCGTAGTCCCTGATGTGTATATTAAAATAGCCATCTCATTTAAGTCAGGTTCCCTAACGTCCTTAATGGGTTCGGTATTAAGGGTTTCATCGAAGGAGACAGCCTTACCTACCTTACCTGGAAAGGATATGAGCTTTATGTCAAGGTCTTTAACCTTCTCATACTGATCCTCCTGAATAAACATGGCACTTGGCTTCCTATCCTTAATCCTAGCCTGTATAGCCAATGGCCCAAATGCCGTGAATAATGGCTGATAAACACCACCAACAATCCATGTTGCTAAGAGCACGATAACCTGCTCAACCTTCTTAGAAGCCAAAACCGCAATCACATCACCAGGCTTAACACCATTCTCCCTAAGCCAATTAGCCAATCTAAGCGCCTTATCCGTAACCTCGTAAAAGCTCATTATCTGCCTATTCCAATCCTTATCAAACCTAATAATGGCGGGATCATTACTCCTCCTTAAGAACGTACGTATCAACCCACCATTACTCGTGAAGTACTCCTTAGTCTCATCCCACGAAAACATTTTTACTAAATCTACGTACCTCATAACATTTTATCGATAAAAACCCTTATAAACATTATCCTCTTTTTATAATTCTACACCTAAAGAAGAAAAAGTATCAGGGTATAGATTTATCACTCTAAAACCCAGCTAAGTTGAGACTTAATGCGGTCCTTAAGGCATAATGCTTTCTCTAATAAATGATTATTTAAACTTAAACGAACAATCAGCGTCGCAGACCGTAAGATAGCGTAATTATTGAATTTACTAGGAATTGATCATTAATTTGGCGGGCCCGGTGGGATTCGAACCCACGACCTACGGGTTAAAAGAACGCAATTTCGTAACTTTATGTTCGTGGGTTAACACGGGTTTCTG
>ERZ1669251.37-NODE-37-length-60014-cov-6.163962_pt1 | contig 60014 bp, 62 predicted proteins | sample MGYA00579294_ERZ1669251 | MGnify/ENA primary metagenome ERZ1669251 (study PRJEB41166, sample SAMN08046056) | hot springs metagenome | biome: hot spring; feature: acid hot spring; material: thermophilic sediment; isolation source: thermophilic sediment from acid hot...
AGCGTAGTAGCAGCGAGATTATCAGGTGTCAATGTAAGAAAAGTTATATACGGTGTTTATACTTTATCTGGATTTCTTGCCGGGGTTGGTGGGGTTATGCTTACTGCGAGGTTATGGATGGGTGTTCCAACAGCAGGAGCAGATTATAATTTGAATTCAATAGCAGCAGCCGCTATCGGAGGGGCAAGTTTGTTTGGTGCTCAGGGAACGGTTATTGGAGCCTTTCTTGGTGCCATTGTAATGTCAACAATTTATAATGGCACTGTGCTATTGAATGTAAATCCATTTTGGCAAGAAATAATAGTTGGCGCATTGATAATAGGTACCGTTGCACTGGATCAAATAAAGAAAAGACAAAAATACACATACACAAAAAAATGAAAGAAGGGAAGTCAGATGCTTAAAGGAATAGATCCGGTTATATCTCCAGAACTTCTCAAAATTTTGAGTGAAATGGGTCATGGAGATGAGATTCTTCTCGCAGATGGAAATTATCCTGCGCAAGGCGCGGTAAAAAACATGTCTCTTGTAACCAGAGCAGATGGAGTAGGGATTCCGAAATTGCTAAATGCAATTATGAAATTGTTTCCTCTCGATACATTCTTGGATTACAATGTTGTACTAATGCTGCCTGAAAAAGGGGTTCCACAAATATGGGAAGAGTATGAAAAAATTTTGAATGATTCAGGCGAAATCGTAAGAATAAAAAAAGTCCCAAGGTTTGCATTTTACGATCTGGCTTCAAAAAGTTACGCAGTTGTGGCAAGTGGAGAACGTGCTTTGTATGCTAACATAATTTTGAGAAAAGGTGTTATCTAAGATAAGGATGTGATAAAAATAAACTTCGCAATCGTCGGGGAAAATTTGATCGATTTGTTCAAAATAGATGATTCTTTTGAGCCTCACGTTGGAGGATCGCCTTTGAATATAGCCGTTGGACTCTCAAGACTTGGAGAAAATGTCAGTTATATAACAAGATTCTCTTACGATTTTTTCGGGGAAATGCTAAAAGAGACTTTAAGAAAGGAAAATGTCGACATATCCTTAAGTGTAACAGATGATGATCTCCACACCACCCTTGCCTTCGCATTTGTAGATGAAAGAAAGGTACCAAAATTCGCAATATGGAATAGATCGACTGCCGACAGCGCTTTGTCTTATGAAGACTTTTTGAAGGTAAGAATAGATGAATTTGATGCCTTTCATTTCGGTTCAATTCTTTTTGCAACCCCCGCAGCGGATCACATATTGAAATTCATGGAAGATGTTAAGAAAATGGGCAAATACATCTTCTTTGATCCAAATTACAGACCACATATTGCCAAAGATGAGAATAAATACAAAGCGGATCTTTTAAAGGGCTGGAAAATGGCAGATCTTGTCAAGTGCAGTATGGAAGACGCGAAATCGATCTTCGGCCTTGACGATTTTAAAAATATCGTCGGAGTGGTAAAATCTATTGGTAAAACTGTCATAACGGACGGAGAAAATGGCGCGTACGTCATTTCAAAAGATGTAGATCATGTTCCGGCAATGCATGTCGATGCTGTGGATACCACAGGATGTGGAGATGCCTTTATGGCAGGTCTTATACATGAATTTGCAGGGAACAATTTTGATGAAAAGCATCTAATCTCCGCGTCTAAATTCGGAACGATAACTGCTGGAATGGCCGCTCAAAAGGTAGGAGCTATAACGTCTTTTCCAAGACTTGAAGAAGTCAAGGGATTTTTAAAGAATTTGAAAGAGGGATTTGATGGTTAGCATAAAAGATATCGCAAAAAGTTTAGGTGTTTCAACTGCCACAGTCTCAAAGGCTCTAAATCACAAAGCTGGTGTTAGCGATGAGATAAGAAAAAAGGTTATCGCAACCGCGCGGGAAATGGGCTATGTTGTCAACGGCCTCGCAAGAGGGATGAAGATATCCAAAACTTTTACAGTGGGCGTTCTTGTTTCAGACATAAAAAATCCGTTTTTCAGCGAGGTCATTTCTGCCATTGAAAGAGTGCTTTACGCCAAAAAATATAATCTTATGATATGCAACGTCGGAGAGAATCCACAAAAAGAGGTTGAATACCTTGAATTGCTCGTTTCTAAAAAGGTAGATGGCCTCATCGTTGCTCCGGCAGCCGAAGGGCAAAATCTTTCCACTTACAGAAATCTCGTAAGGCATGGAATGAAGATAGTCCTCTTCGATAGGCTTATAGATTCTGTCAATTGCGATTCCGTTGTCATAGATAACCGGTCCGCGATTTACGATGCAGTTAAATATCTCAAAGACAAAGGGCATAAAGAGATAGGAGCCGTTTACGGAATAGAAAAAAGTTATACCGGTCATGAAAGGTTAAACGGTTTTAAAGAAGCGATGAAGAATTTTGGGCTGGAATACCGCCAGGAGTGGGTAAAGAGCGGATTTTTTACTGAGGAGAATTCTTATAAAAAATCTATAGAGATTTTGCAAAAATCCAGAAGGCCGACTGCAATGATCGCGATGAACAATTTCACGACTTTGGGACTTATGAGAGCGATAAAGGATTTAAAATTAAGGGTTCCAGATGATATTTCTATAGTCGGATTTGACGATGCAGAATGGATGAAGGTTTCCTCCCCTTCCATAACCACAGTTGTTCAGCCTGCCGATACCATAGGGATGACTGCAGCAACATTGCTTTTAGATGCGATTGAAAACGAAAACATTCATAAAGTCCAGCACGTTGTTCTAAAGGCAAAATTGATAGAGAGAGAATCCGTAAAGAATCTGGTATAATAAGTCAATTTGGTAAATTTATGAAATAAGGAGACATTTTTGAAAAATACAGAAAATTACACATTAGGCGAAGAAATTGCCAACGCCATAACACATGGAATCGGGACCTTACTTGCAATAGCCGCTCTTGTGATCCTGGTAATTTTCTCCGCCATTTACGGAAATGCCTGGTATGTTGTGAGCTTTTCTATTTACGGTTCTTCAATGGTTATACTCTATACGATGTCGACTATTTATCATGCATTGCCGAACGGAAAGGCAAAGGATGTCTTCGAGATCTTCGATCATTCTTCCATATTTCTGCTTATAGCCGGCACTTACACGCCATTTGAACTTATCACCCTCAGAGGTCCTCTGGGATGGACACTTTTTGGAATAACATGGAGTATGGCCGTCGTCGGGATACTTTTCAAAATTTTCTTTGTAAAAAAGTTCGTTATCCTCTCAACTTTGATCTACATATTGATGGGCTGGATGGTCATCTTTGCGATAAACCCCCTTCTTGAAAAGTTATCACTTGATGGCATCATCTTTCTTGTGATCGGAGGTTTGCTGTACACTTTTGGCACGGTTTTTTACATCCGGAGAAAAATGAGATATCACCATTTCATATGGCACCTTTTTGTTATAGGTGGAAGCGCAATGCACTTTTTTGCAATTCTATTTTATGTTCTCCCACTTGCGTCGATCTTTCATCAATAGACAAATTCAAAGACCATATTTCCATCCGGGTCAAACAGTTGCGCTTTTCCATGTGAAGACCAGATCAAAGAATTTGACCAGATTAGTCCCTTCGCGTCTGAACCGGAATGGACAAGAATGTAACGTCCGGGATCTATAACGAAGTCATTTTCAAATAAGAAGTATTTTCCTTCTCCATTTGAGATTTTCCAGCCCTTAAGATTCACGCTTTTCTCTCCCGCGTTCTTTATTGCCACATATTGATCATTTCCATTCGAAGAAATTTTGAAGATCACGATCTTTGGGCGCGATTCAGCCTTTGGAATATAGTTTTTCGATTCGTTGTAAGCCATTTGAAAGAGCGTCGATACAAACTCGACAGATCTCGTTATTTGAACTGCCGCTATCCATTTTGTGGAATCCCAAAGAATGTTTTCGTAAGAAATAGATGAAATGAGAGAATCTTTTGAAAGTTGTTCAAAAAGCGCCTTCTCACTTCTATCTATTGCGAGAAGAGATTGGGCGTAATGCCATGCAATTTTTGAATTCTCCAAAGATGCGTCTATTATATCTGTGACCGTAGATATCCTGGTAGAAAGGATCATCGACTGATCAAAACGTTTGTCGACTATGGCGCTTTCCCATAAGCCATGTATGCCGCTTTGACCTGTCATCTGTCCTTCAAAATTTACCGTGGCATGTAAGGGCATATTTATATCTGACGCGAAATGTGCAAGTATTCCAGCGATCTTCGGCACATCTGGAGAATTTATTGCTATGTCTTCGACGAGCAAATGATAGTACTTATCTATCGCCCATGGCGCATAACCATGTCCTCTTCCTATCGCTTCTCCATAAGTTTGCATATAATTTTCTATCTTCGATCTTAAATTATCAAAAGGCGGCTCTGCGTAGAAATCTATTTCCATAAAATGAGCGGTGCCGGCTTCAAAATCCTGGTGCTCGTCTGGATAGGTTGAATAAATCATTATTTGGCTCTCAAGAGGAAGAAAATAACCCAAAGATGGCCCGCTTAGCCTTTCAATGGCCGTTTTGGCTATTATCTTGTGAACTGAAAAGCCCCATCCAAAGATCGAAATTGTGAGTGTCGAAAGCAAAAAAAGAGAAATCAAAGTTCTTTTCATTCCCCCCACCTCCTACCTTAGCCGTAAATTATACTATGCAAATTTTTATCTTCAAAATTATATTTGTCAACTACACAAAAAACGGGCAATTGTTAAAATCTTTCAAAAATGTTATATCATTTTTAGATTCGCAAATTGCGAATCGTTGTTTCCCATAACGATAAGCGTCATTCCCATTTCAATTTTGGTCGAAACTGGTGGATTGAAGATAACTTCATCTCCCCTTCTTATGGCTATCAAAATAAGGCCTGTATTTTCGGAGATTTTGATTTCCTGGATCGTTTTACCTATCATCTTGCTGTTCGTACTTACCGGAATTTCTGCGCTTTTCAACTCTATATTTTCATTTTTGTGTACTATTTCCGTGAATGATCTAAGTGACGGATCGAATACCAGCGACGCCATCCTTGATGCGGCTATTTCGACTGGAGAAATCACACTATTAGCACCAGCGTAATTGAGCCTTTTTATTACAGGCTCTTCAAGTGCCTCACTTATTATGTTTATCGATTTGTTCATGCTTCTGGCTATGAGAGAGACATGGACGTTCAAAGAATCGTCCGTTAGAGCGATAACGATAGATTTTGCATTCTTTATTCCCGCTTTCAGCAATATCGATTCATCCGTTGTTATGTCGCCAACGATATAGTAGAAATCTTTTTCATCCATGTATTTTATAAGACTTGATCTTGCATCTTCAACATAATCTTTGTCTCTCGCAACAAAGACAAAAGGATACTTATTTATGGCAAGTTGAATTGCGACGTACTTGCCTATTCCTCTTCTACCGCCCGCTATTATACAGTGATCTTTCAGATTCTCCATTTTTTTCATCTTCTTTCGTATCCTTGAATATCTACGGAGATCTCCGTCAAAAAGAAATGAGGCAATATTTCCGAGAGTGTATAGGAATATCGAAATTCCTATAACGATAAGCGATATTATGAATATATAATCTGCCGAGGTCATAACTTTGTTTTTTGGTACACCATATCCGACTGTCGAAAGTGTTATCACAGACCAAAAGAATGAGGTCAGAAAATCCCATTTTTCTATGTACATGTACCCAAAAGTTCCAAACAAAATAACCAGTCCCAATGATGCGAGACCGATTATGAGACCGATTATCCTTTTTTTGATTAAATTACTGTCCTCTTCCATAGATCATTCTCATCGCTTTTCAATCATAGATCGCCGGTATACCCGGCGATCTATAGATTTAAGATTTCTTTTTCGGTGAAGGTGCGTGGTGAGACGGCGGAGTTACGTGAGCACCTATTAAATTCGCAAATTCTTCGTCGCTTATGGTCTTCCATTCTGGCTTGCGTAACGCGTAGATTATCAGTGGTATTATGGCAAGGCCCGCGGTTATTGCAATTACAATTATTGGATATGCTACCGTTGGTACTCCAGATAGTTCACTCGGGGGAATAAACCCAAGCGCGAATGCCAAACCTGATGCAACAAGCCCAACAATTGCTACAAAATTCATCGCTGGCACTTTGTAAGTCCTTTGCACATCGGGTTTCTTTACGCGCAATCTCATGGCTGAGATGAACATCAAAATATACATAAGCAAATATAACTGGGCCGCCGAAGCGATCAAAAGAAAGAAGGCAACGCTTACATTTGGAATGAAGACGAAAAGCGCGGCAAGTATAGTCACTATGATCCCCTGCGGGATCAAAATTCCCTCCTGTATGCCGGCCTTATTTCGTTTTTGCAAAAAAGGAGGAAGCAATCCTGTTCTTCCGGCGATCAACAAACCTTTACTTGGCCAAGCGATCCACACGACGACGGAAGCGAGAGCACCTAAAACGACCATCAAGGATAGAATCGGAGTCATCCAGTTAACTCCCCAGTGCGTGAAAAATACCTCGAAGGCAGCCGTTATACCGCTTGTGAGACCAAGTTTGGACGGAGGCACTGCTATGGCCACCGCAAGAGTTGGTGGAATAAAGACGGCGAGTATTATTCCAAAAGCGACAAGAAGCGCTTTTGTGTAATCTTTGTTTGGATTTTTTAGTTGATCTACGTGCACGGCGTTAACTTCCATACCGGCGTAAGCCAGGAAATTGCTGACAATCAACACCACCGATGCGAGTCCTGTGAACGGCGGAATCACATTTGACCACGCAAGCGGTACCTGACTTGGTTGATGCGTTCCTAACCATAATCCTCCAAGTATGATAAGCACTATACCGGGTATGAAGGTTCCTATTATCCCGCCCCACGCTCCGACGTGAGCAAAAAGATTATTTCCGCGTAGCGTTATCAAGGTAGATATCCAGTAAGCAACAAGAATCACTATGGCCGTGTAATATCCTGAATTCGCAAGATTGGGAGCCATAAAAACATAAGCCAAAGCCGCAGCGACGAACGCTAACTGTGATGGATACCACACAACGTTTTGAATCCACTGAAGCCATATTGCCATGAACCCCCATTCATTTCCCATTCCTTCTCGTACCCAGATGTATATTCCACCCTTCCATCCAGAAGCGAGTTCGGCGGCCACAAGGGCGGTCGGAATTAAAAACACAAGTGCCGGTATGACATAATAGAAAATAGATCCCAATCCGTAAAAAGCATCGGCAGGATCGCTTCTTAAACTTGCCACAGCGACGACTATCATCATGGACATCGTCCACCAACTTATGTATCTCGTGCCGCCCTTCACATTTCCGATGGATTTTACATCACTGCTTTTGTCAGCCATGATTTCCTCCTTTTTTCTAATTTCTAACCTATAGCAAAATACATATATCCCGCTTTCACATCATCGGATATCGCTAATAATCCTGGCTTTAGGGTAGAGCCCTGTGGCGGAATTGCTTTTTCTAATCCGGCCTTTTTTATGCTTACCGAACAAATTTCAAGTTTCAATCCTTTGCCAATCAGATCTTCTATCGCTGATCTTAAACTTCCCTGTGCAAACAAAGGTACCACCGCAGGACCTAAAGCCACGATCTTTATATCCCTTTTGCCTACGTTATTTTCTACCATTGTAAGCACATGTTCCCAGTTTTCGGAATTTATGATCTGTAAAACCCATTTTTCCATATTTTTACATCCCTTCAATGATGAAATCTTATATGTCTGGTTTCAGATGGCATAGGCCCTTTCAGATTGTCTAAATACTCGACGGAGCGCTTGATATCTTCTACGAGCAAATGTGCAAGATCCATTGACATCCCATTACGAACAACAATACGCATGATCGTTGTATCCTGCATCGATGCGGGTAGCGGATACGCGGGTATCTGCCATCCGCGCTCTCTCACCTTATCCGAAAGATGATACAGGTTCCATTTTTTCGTGTACCCATCCTTCAATTTCCACGCGAGAACGGGAATATCCGTCCCGTCGCTAAAGAGTTCGAACATACCCATATTTTTTATTTCTTTTGAGATGAAATGTGCTACATTCTGGCTTTCTTTCTGAACCTTATAATATCCTTCGCGGCCCAAACGTAAAAAATTGTAGTACTGTAAAAGTACCTGAGCGCCCGGCCGAGAAAAATTAAGGGTAAATGTCGGCATATCGCCGCCGAGGTATGAAACTTTGAATATGAGATCTTCCGGAAGAACGGATTTGTTTTTCCATATAACCCATCCAAGTCCCGGATAGACAAGGCCGTATTTGTGGCCCGAAGCGTTAATCGAATGGACTCTCGGAAGCCTGAAATCCCATACAAGATCGGGATTTAAAAACGGCGCTATGAACCCTCCGGAGGCCGCATCCACATGGATTGGTATATCCAGACCCGTTTTTTTCTGTAAATCATCTAAGGCTTTTGCTATATCGGCAACCGGATCATTCAGGCCTGTGTAAGTGTTTCCTAAAATGGGAACGACACCTATCGTATTCTCGTCTACCGCTTTCAAAACGCCTTCCGGACTAAGATAGGGCTTGTCCGGTGTTATGTTTACATAGCGCGGTTCAACATCCCAGTAATTTGCAAATTTTTCCCAGACAACCTGCACGGCGGAACTGAAGACAATGTTGGGCTTATCGATGGGCTTTTTCTGCGCGCGCCTTAAATTTTGCCATCTTCTTTTCAAGGCAAGGCCTCCCAACATGCAGGCTTCCGAAGATCCTGTTGTGGAAGCGCCAATGGTATTTCGAGCGTCCGGAGAATGCCACAGATCGGCAAGTATGTTTACACAGCGTTGCTCGATGGCAGCCGTTTGAGGATATTCATCTTTGTCGATCATGTTTTTGTCAACTGTTTCCATATAAAGCCTCGTCGCTTCTGGTTCCATCCATGTTGTAACGAAAGTGGCAAGATTTAGACGTGCATTTCCGTCAAGTCCTATTTCATCATGAACTATCTGGTAGGCCGTTTCGGGGAGCATCGAATTATCAGGTAATTTGTACTTCGGAACGGATTCCTCGCCTTTCCTCGCAAACATGGGATTTACAGACAGCGCTTCAGGCTCTTTTGAAGGAATGTAATGATACCCTTCTTCTGAACTCTTTTTACTCTTTTTGTCCATTTCAATTCCTCCTTTTTTAACGCTTCACGGATGGGTGTGCGGAATATCAATTTATTTTTTCTTTTAATTTGTTTTTCCATACTCAACATGAAGATTTGTTTGAATGTTTTAAGTATGCGTATAAGGCAGTTTTTGTATTTTCAAGTACCTAAAATGAATATGAGGAGATTAATCCTTCCTAAGTATATCAAGTATATCATGATTGGTGCGCATTGTTGCATTTTTATTGATTTTAAATGTCAAATTATCTTTTGTAAGGATACTTAAGATTCAACTGTATTTCTCCGAACTCTCTTTCGTATTCTCTAAGACAAAGTTCTCCTTTTCTGCTCAAGACGTAGTAAGTATGGTTTCTGTGCTTTATAGTTTTCAATCTCTTTATGTTTGTGTGGTAATCTATTATGCTGCCGCTAACCTTTTCGAGAAAACCGAGATCGAAAAGTTTTTTGTGAATTGCCATTGCCTCGCACAATTTTATGCCAAATCTGTGAGAGATGAGTTTTGAATAGTCCGCTCCCATCAACTTGTGATATTTCAATATCTTAAGTTCTATTTCACTCAACTGGTTGATTGACTCGCATTCAAGCATAATCTACCTCACAAAAATTTCTTTAATTCTTTTATTTCTTTCTTTGATTCATCTGTTTTGGATGAATTCAAAAGTTCAAAGATACAATTCAGTTTTGATTTTATCAAAGAGAAGTACGCCACCTTTGCTTTGTGAAGGTTCATCGAATGGAGATGAACCTGTAAAGTTTTAAGAATCCGAATGCTTTCTTCATCAAGGTCGGTGGCGTATATCTTTTCAAAAAGTTTGTCTATTTTTTCAATCGTGTTTTCTTTAGGCTTCAATTATTGAAGTTCCTTTGGCAAATCTTGTCTCTTCGGAATATTTTGCCTGGCAAGCAAATTCTCAACAAGTTCTGGAAATTCGATGCCCGGTACGCCCGCTCCCATTTCGGTTGGATCTTTAAACGCATGCGATCTCGCGCCTCCGCACAGCGTCGAAAGATTCATCTTTCTGTTTAAAAGTGGCGATACGGTCATCTCGGCGCACACACCGCAAGTGCCGAGCACATCGATTTCCAACCTTCCACCTCTTTTCATGACGTAAGGTCCTTCAAGCGAAAGAATTTGCGCCGGATTTCCAAAGACAAGCACTATATGTGGATCGACGGGCGCTTTTGACAATTTGAACACAACCACCGAAGAAGTCGAGCCGGCCTCAAAGTGCGGTATCATCTCTCGCGTTACTTTTGAGGTCTCTATAGATGGAAATCTTCTGAGCAAGAAGTCTCTTTCACCGTTTTTTATCGGCTCGGGTAGATCGTAAAATCCTAAATTGGCCGCGCCGGCAGAACAGAGGAAATCCTTTGCTTTAAGGACGAGCACATCCGGCCTTTCGGGAAGTTTAGAATAATTCGCTGCGCCTCTCACGGTGTCGACTGCCTGACAGTAAGTAAGACGCCCATTGGGCTTTGCAAAATTTTCAAAGAACTTTTCGTACCTTTCGGCATGTTTGGCTGGTATGAGATAAATACCGACGGGCTCATATTTGAGTTCAAGTTTCTCGACGATCTGATCTGTCAATTTTTTCCAGTCGTACTTTGGTTTAATCAATTGTTCTTTTAAAAGTGGTCCTGCCATTTCAATCACCTCTATTGCTGTCCGTCAATGTATATGGCGTCTTTTGCGCATATTTCAAGGCACGAAAGGCAAAGTATGCACTTCTCAGGCGCGACGGCCACTGATTTGAATTCTTTGTTCGGATCGGTTTCTCCAGGCCTTCTTACAAGTTCATAAACATCCTCAGGACAAACCTCGACACATTTTCTGCATCCTATACACCTATCATCGTCTATTGTGATAGTTGCACCGGGTATGAATTCTACGCTGTTCGTTTTTATCGCCTCCAATTAATCAATGATTTTAATCAAGCGCTTTTCCGTAAAGCAAATGTGCTGTAATGTAAGCCGTTAACAACACGATGGCTCCGAAGAGTAAACCGCTTGCGGCCAACTGGGATGATCCGGAAAGTATATGCCCGCTTGCACAACCTCCTGCCATTCTTGCACCGAATAGCACCATGAATGCGCCCCAGAAGACAGCCCAATTTCTCTTAGATTGGCTTGATCCGAATCTTTTCTTCCAGACAGGCGGAATGTCTTTTTTGTATCCCATCCATCTTCTTGTGAGCAGGACAGAAGAGATCAAACCTCCAAGGAAAGTTCCGAGATCTGAGATTGGTTCCCATCCTATTTTACCGAGCACATCCAAAGTACCATTGTGAATGGGTAAAAGGTTTGCAAGATACGGAAGATTTGGAATCGCTTTAGGCCAGAATGCGTATATGAAAAGACCTCCGAGCCATGAAAAAGTTGTTGACTCTCCAAAGATCTGCCTTAACATTATTACGGCCGATGTCGTTATAGCAAATGCAAGCGCAAGTATGAATACAATTCTCGACGCCTCAACTGTCGATGCTTCGGCGACGGGCATAACCCAATTTCTCATCTTTGGATATCTTTGCTCGTATTCAGTTGTCCATGGCGAATGCAATTGTTCATTCGGATCTGTTTTCCCAAGGAAATGCCAGCCGCAACCTTTTGTGCCTTTAGGAAATCTTGGAATGAAAAACCACATCCCTATGAACGCGGAGGCAAAAAGAATGCCAACAAACCAAGCTCCGACGGCATTACCGTTTGCGAGCGCGAATGCAATCGAAACAGGACCGTAATTTGCGGCTTTAACAAGCGCTCCGCTTAAAGGTCCGTATATCAATGACCAAAGAAGGGCTCCAAGCAAGCCTCCGCCCAATGCCCACCATCCTTCGCGTCTGCCCTGACCAAGAGATATCCAAATAGTGCCGGGGAAATATCCAGCGATGGCTGTTCCAAAGCCGAAAAATATCGCACCAATTATTATTCCCCAGAAGTAGAGATCTTTGAATCCCCAGTTGAGATGAACTCCAAGCATATTTACGAAATATAGCAAAAAGATGCTTATTCCAACAACCAGTCCGAAGCATATCAAGAGTAATCTGTCTCTCCACGCTACGGCCTTTATTATGACATCAGGATCGGCAAAATTCCACATTTCGAGCATCATACCTAAAATTATGCCTGGAAATAGTCCAACCCATACATTTGCGTGATGGTAAAATATTCCGCCGATGAATAGCAGCAGAGATGAAAAAAGCAATATAAGCGCTATCATCCATGGCATCATACCTACTTTTTCATCTTTTACTTTCAACTGAACCGGCCTTTCATTGCCGTTTTCTGTCATAAACATCCCTCCTGTTTCAAAGTGAGTTACAAAGGCAAAGTTTCAGATTAATTTTCTTGCGGCCTTCACTATACCTTCGGCAGTCGTGGGATGTTGATCGGCGAATTCAGCAACCTCTTTTACCGTAAATCCGCCTTCGACAAGTCTCGCGAGTTCTCCTATCAAAAGCCCTGCATCAAGGCCTATGACCCATGCTCCGACTATCTTCATCGTCTCGGCATCGAAAAATTCTCTTATCTCTCCGTCCATTTCCCCAAAAATTTGCGCGCGCGCATCGATTTTGAAAGGTGATGATGTTTCCACAAGTTTGATTCCCTTCGACTTCGCCTCATCAGGCAGGATCCCGACATAAGCTCCTTCAGGAAAGGTAAAGACCGTCGTCGGGACTGTTTTGAAATTCATGTAATCGATGGGAGTATTTCCCGCCATTATGTTATTTGCGGCCACAAGGGACTGCCTTACGGCAGAATGGAAAAGCATTGAAAGTCCGTTAACATCGCCAGGCGCATAAATATGGGGAATATTCGTCTGCATTGCGTTGTTTACTATTATTCTTCCATGTTCTGTCTTTATTCCTATTTTGTCCGCGCCTTCTGGAATTACGGATCTTCTTCCGACTGCCATCATGACTATATCCGAAGTCACACTCTCTGTCTTATCATCCTTTACATAGCTCATTCTGTATCCGTCCTGAACCCTCTCAACTTCCATGACACGAGCACCAGTTACGATCTCGATGTTGGGATCTAAAAACTGTCTTAGAGTTTGTGAAAATCTCAAATCAACCTCATCAGAGAGTATTCTGTCGGACCTTTTGAAGAGTTTGACCCTTGTTCCAAGTTCATTGAAGAAGGTCGCAGTCTCAAGCGCTATATATCCGCCACCTATTATTGTCATAGTTTTTGGCAGTGTTTGCAATTTCGGATTCATTGAGAAAATATCGTGAGATGTTATACATAAATCAGCGCCGTTTATAGGTAGAATCGAAGTTTCCGATCCACTTGCGACGATTATTGCACGTTTTGCACGGTAAACTTCCTTTTCTTTTTCAGTTTTCACCTCAAGCGTGTGATCGTCCAAAAATCTTGCGTGGCCTTTCACAAGTTGAAGATGCGGAAGCGCTTCTTTTAATTCCTCGGCATGTTGGGCATATCTGAATTTCTGAACATTATCTTTGTGGGCGATTATCTTTTTGTATTCAAAAGCAACCTGTCCGTCTAAACCCCAAAAGTCGAATTTTTTGGAAATTCTGTAAAGATTTACAGATTCTCTGATGGCCTTCGACGGAACACATCCTTCTGCAAGGCAATTTCCACTCATGACGCCCTTGTCGTCTATCATAACAACATCCATACCCGATTTAGCAAGCCTGAATCCGGCCGGATACGCTCCTCCACCTGCACCTATTGTCACCACATCTACTGTTTTCACTTCAAATCCCTCCATTTAAGCTATTATTCCCATCGTTCTTAAAAACATGTAAATTGCCAACGCTATTACGAAATAAGCGAATATCTTTGTAAGAGATCCGGCTTTTATTTTTTTGGCGATAAGAACGCCTATCACGATACCTATTACCGCTCCGATTACAAGATACAACGCCGTACCCCACGCTATCGTTCCGACTCCGCTAAGCCGTGATAATATTCCCCACAAACAGTTCAGCGCTATTACCATCAAACTTGTCGCTATAGCGTGTTTCATAGGAAAATCGAGTATCAAAACTAAAACTGGTACTATCAAGAAACCGCCGCCAACCCCGAAAAAACCTGTCATAAATCCGATGAACAATCCCGCTCCGACGAACTTTAACCATTCAGATAAACCTCTGACATTTTTCAGACTTGGGGCGCCGGTCTCCTTCGCATAATTTTTTTCTCTTAACATCATGATGCCTATTATGACCATCAAAGTTGCAAAGAGATAAAGTATCAGATACGAAGGCAATAAAGCATTGAAATAAGATCCCAGAAAGGCTCCGACTATCCCGGCTATGGCGAAAAGAAAACCTATTCTCCAGTGTAAATATTTTGTTTTACCAAACGAGTATTGTATGGCTCCGGCAAGCGCTCCAACACCGACTATCACAAGGCTTGTGCCGGTTGCAACGTGGGCATTCATATTCAAAAGATATATCAAAATAGGAATTGTTATTATCGAACCACCCGCGCCCGTCAAACCAAGGGAAAGTCCAATTATAGTTCCGTATCCAATATCGAGAATACCCATACAAACCTCCTTAAGGTTTTATGTAATGGAATCCCTTTTCTTCAAGTTTCGCAATTTCAACGACGCCAGAAGGAACGATTTTTACGAATTCGGGAAGTGCCTCTGATTCTATATGTTCTTTTTTCATCGAATTAAGGCATGAAATAAAAGTTACATGTTTTGAAAGCGCTCTCATCTGATCTAACAATTTTTCATCGATATAGCCGTTGACCGCATCTCCATTTGCAACAAGCGCTATCGAGAAATCTTCATCTATATCTTTAATGAAGTTGTTTAAATTTCTAATTGTAAGATCCCACATAACAGACTCGTCAATGTGAAAAAGTACTTTCAAAGCAGCACCTCCATTCTTTGTAAGTATAAAACGAATTCGTTAATCAGTCAAATACGAAAAAGTTATACCCCTATAAGTAAAAATTAATCCTTACGTAAAATTGATAAAGAAGGGATAAAAATAAAGTAGCATCATCTATTTGGAGGTGAAAAGATGGAAAAGATAGAAAACTATCTTGATAATGCTGAACTAGGAAGGCATCATTTTAAGGCCATGTTTGTGTCTGGAATGGGATTTTTTACCGATGCATATGATCTTTTCATAATAGGCATAGCGATAGCCCTTATCGCGCCTATATGGAAATTGAACAGCGCACAAATAGGCTTTCTGGGCAGCATCTCTCTTATATCCGCACTTATAGGTTCTGTTATTTTTGGTCGCATTGCGGATAGGTTCGGAAGAAAAACGGTCTACGGGGTTGAAGCAATGATAATGGCGGTTGGTGCTTTGCTTTCGGCTATTTCTCCTGATTTTACATGGCTTTTGATATCAAGGTTCCTACTCGGCGTTGGTATAGGAGGAGATTATCCCGTAAGCGCTGTCATAATGAGCGAATATTCTAACAAAAAGGACCGCGGCAAACTTGTAGGCCTTGTCTTTTCAATGCAGGCCGTGGGACTTATAACAGGTCCTCTTGTGGCTTTGGCGTTGCTTGGACTTAATATAACACCGGATCTATCATGGAGAATAATGCTCGGAATAGGGGCAATTCCCGCTTTGATGGTTATCTATTTAAGAAGAAAGATCCCGGAATCTCCAAGATACACGGCCCAAGTGCTTGGAGACAGAAAAAAGGCGCTCGAGGACGTTGGCAAATTCATGAATAAACGTGTTGAATCTGACAAGTCGAGCAATGTTGAAAAGAAGCGCAGCAGTTTAATTGATTTCTTCACAAATAAAAATCTTATGATCACCCTTTTTGGTACCGCCGGCAGTTGGTTTTTGATGGATTACGCCTATTACGGCAACACGATTTCTACTCCTCTTGTGCTGAATTCGATCTCTTCAAGTATGTCTCTCGAAACAAAAACACTTTACACGCTCCTGATCTTCGTCGCATTTGCTCTGCCCGGATACATTCTATCCATAGCGCTTATAGATAAGATTGGAAGAAAAACGATTCAATTGATTGGATTCGCGGTAATGGGGATTTCATTCCTGCTCATAGGCATATTTCCGGAAATAGAGAGGCAAATATGGCTTTTCTTCGCGATATACGGTATAAGTTATTTCTTTACAGAATTTGGCCCGAATACGACAACATTTATACTCCCTTCAGAACTTTTCCCAACCGAGTATAGAACCACCGGTCACGGCATATCGGCAGGAATTGGTAAAGTTGGGGCATTCGTGGGTACATTGCTTTTCCCTATAATCATGGCAGCGATAGGTTTCAATTCAACATTCGTGATAATCTCCGTCGTATCTTTCGCTGGCATCTTAACGACTTTGGTTTTGAAAGAAACTAAGGGAGAAAGTCTTGAGGAAGTTTCAAAGGCAGATGTTTCTCCCCGATCGGTAACAAACGAATTGTAAACAAAATCAAAATCAAAGGTCAAGTTTGCACTTGACCTTTTTTATTTGCTTTATTTTTTAAGACATTTTTTCAAAATCAACGCTTTTCTTTTCAGTTTTTATATCTTCCGGCACTTCTTCCAAAGATGCCTTTAGTGCGGCGAGACCGACTTCTAACTGCAAATCGTCCGGTTCCTTTGTTGTCAGTTTTTGAAGCCATAGGCCTGGTTTGGCAAGCGCTCTAAAGAATGGATTGTCAAGATGTTTTGCCGTCATCCTTTGAAATTCATAAGCAAGACCCGCTACGACGGGTATCAGAACTATTCTTGAGACGAACTTCCACCATATGTTCATCCTTGGATCAATTCCTCCGAGTATGCTAAAGACTATTATTGCCGCTATCATGGTGATCATCAAAAAACTCGTTCCGCATCTCGGATGAAGGGTAGAATACTTTCTCGCGTTTTCTACCGTCAATTCCTCGCCGGCCTCATATGTAAAGACGGATTTATGCTCTGCTCCGTGGTATTGGAAGACCCTTTTTATATCGGGAAGCATCGCTATTATCCATATGTAGATCAAGAAGATAACCGTTCTTATTCCGCCCTCAACGAGCGCAAATAGGAAACCATTATTTCTTAAAGCCGAAAAGAAAGATGTTATAAGAACCGGAAGAATCGAGAAAAGCCCTATGGCCATTCCAAAGGCTATCAAAAGTGCAAAAAATATGTCTTTTGTGCTCAACTGGTTATCCTCATCTCCGGAAAGATTTGCCGAAAGATTTAAAGCTTTTATACCACTTACCAAAGAATCGTAAAGCACGAAAGTTCCACGAATAAATGGCCACGATTTCCATCCCTTTGGTCTGACCATCTGTCCATAATCTGAAACGACTATGGTACCATCCTTTTTTCTAACGGCGACTACCGTTTTTATGCCTTTCATCATGACGCCTTCTATGACGGCCTGGCCGCCAACGCTTAGTTTTTCTTTAAATTTATCTTTCAAGTCTTGCCCTCCTTTATCTTTGATATAACCTCATTCCTTACAGAAGGATCAAGGATGAGTTTGAAGAATTTATAGATCTGAAGATCATCATTTGAATTCTTTCCGAGAAAATAGTTCATCATTTTTAATTCAAAAGACGATCTCTGATCTTCACTCATTTCGTCTATTTGAAAAACAATGCGCCGAAGATTCGTATCCTCAGCGCATGCTCTCACTATTTCCTTTATTTCCTCTTCACGATCAAGCATTTGGATTTGCTTTTTGATCGCCCTTTTCTTTCTGGAATGGTCCGGTTATGAATACTTTCATGGATACTCCGGTTCTCTTTTCTCCACCTATTTCGATTTCCACAAAGCCGGGTATCATGCCAATATCCTTCCCATTTTCATTTATGAATCTTCTTGCAACTGCTATAGCCTTGACAGCCTGGTTAACGGCACCTGCACCTATTGCCTGTATTTCGACCGTACTGTCCTTTCCGAGCGCTCCAGCGATAGCACCTGCAACTGAATTGGGATTTGATTTGGAACTAACTTTTAATGTTTCCACCTTCAACGCCTCCTTGTTCGCAAGAGATAAGCTTGCTAAAATATGAATCTAAAAGATCATCTAATTCTTTTTCGTTTTCTATCTTCATGATTCTCTCTTTCAAATCATGAGAACCGGGAAGATTTTTTAAATACCTAACAATAAACTTTCTAAAAATCATTATACCACGAATTCCATGTTCTGATATCTCCATTTCGAGATGCTTTTTTATCGTTTCCTTTTTTTCCTCTAAGGAAGGCTCTTCAAAGTGCCCATTTTCGTACAATTCTTTTGACTGCCTGAAAATCCATGGATTTCCAATAGATCCTCTTGCGACAAAGATGTAATCCGCTCCTGTCTCTTTGTGCGCTCTTATCACGTCGTAAGGAGTGAAGATGTCTCCTGAAATGCCTACACTTATTTTGAGATTTTCTTTTAGAATTCTTGCGGGTTCCCAGTCAGCCTTTCCGGAGTACAGTTGCTCAACAGTCCTTCCATGAATTGTGACAAGAAAGGCACCTCCATCTTCGGCCGCTTTTGCAACATCCAAGAAGTTTCTTTGATCTTCCCAGCCTATTCTTATCTTGACCGAAACCTTGAATCCGGCATTTCTAACGCTTTGGATTATTTGCCTTAGAAGCAATGGTTCTCTCATTAAAGAGGAACCATAGCCATGCCTTGTTACCTTCCATATCGGACACGCCGCGTTTATGTCTATCCACGGCGTATCTTTTAACATTAAGGCTGCCTTATAGAAAATGGACGGATCTCTTCCAAATAACTGGACAATACTCCTTTCATCGCTATCTGGAAGCATCAGAAGGGTCTTTCTGTTTTTTCTTACAAGGCCGTTGATACTTATCATTTCGGTAAATGCAAGATCGGCTCCCATCGAAAGGCAGAGCTTCCTAAAACTGTTGTCCGTCACGCCTGCCATAGGAGAAAGTACAATTATCAACAACCTCACCTCGAGTGATATAATTTTATTATGAAAAGGTTCTTATGTGATAATACCATAGGAAAACTCATGAAAAAACTTCGGCTGCTGGGCTTCGATGCGCAACCATTCGACGAATATCGAAATCATGACGATAGAATTCTTCTGACAAGATCGAGAGAAAAATGGCAAAGATGGCCTGGCGAATCTTTTCTTATTGTATCAAATAACTGGCGTGATCAGTTAAAAGAAGTTGAAAGAAGATATTCTTTGATCCGGGAAGCGAAGCCATTCACAAGATGTGTCGAATGCAATACACCTCTTGTAGATGTAAAGGCCGAAGAAATAAAGGATCGTGTTCCCGAAAGGGTCTTTTTGACCGCGAAAGATTTCAAGATCTGTCCGAACTGTAAAAGAATTTACTGGCGTGGGACTCATGTTGAGAATATAATGAGGGATTTCGAAGGAGTCTTTAAGATTGACGAATTTCGAGAGTTTACTCAAGATTTTTAAAGAGGAAAATTTTGAAGAACGTCTAAGAATATTGACAGATCTTGTCCGGGAAATGTCCGGATCTAATTCTATTTGTCTTTACGTGTACGAGGAGGAACACAAACAATTAAGACTGATGGTCTCTTCTTACGATGTAAGGCAGGACGCTTTAAAGATAAAGATAGATACCCTCAGTTCAGATCTTTCTTCTCCATTCGTTTATAATGGGAGAAATGCCATACCGATAAAATACGACGGGAAGGTTATAGGCCTTATAACTTTGGATCCGGATAAAACAATAGATAACTCGACTAACCTTCAAATAGGCACTATTTTGAAGATATTGCTCGATTATGAAAAAAGCAGATCTACCATATCAAAGCTCACGGCCATGGAGGAACTGGACAAAGAAATAAATGTCGTCAACACGGGGCTTGACGAACTTTACCAGAAGGTTTTGAACTTTGCAGTAAGGGTTTTGAATGCCGAAAGAGGAACGATATGGTTGATAGGAGACAAAGAACTTGTCCTTTCTTACACCGCTGGGATCTCGGCAAATGAGATATTAAAAAGAAGAATCGAGATCGGCTACGGCATGATAGGATGGATTGCGAAGGCGAAGGAACCTTTACTTTCAACCTCTTCAAAAATGGATCCAAGGGCAACGCTCGATATATTTTCTTTTGCTATAAAATCGGCTGTAGGCGTGCCAATCATAAGAGACAATGAACTTATAGGCGTCATGATGCTCATGAACAGAAAGAACACGGATTTTTATCGCACCTACAGGCATTTTGACGAATTTGATCTCTCTCTTGCCGTCTCGATCGCGAATAGATTGAAGATGGCAATAACCCAGATAGAACTTTACACAAGACTTGAAAAAGAAAATGAAAATTTAAAAGAACTTCAAAAGCAAAGCGAGGATTACATAAATTATCAGAAAGAACAGGTAAGGCTTTTAAACGCGCTTCAGAAAATATTGCAGGCTTTGCGCCATACCCAGGACATGAGAAATATATACAAGATCGTCCTTATTGGTTTGACTTCGAATTCTGGATTTAAATTCAACAGGGCTCTTTTGCTTGAAAAAGATGAGGAAGCGAGAGTCCTCGTGGCAAAGGAATGGCTTGGACCTGCGTCAGAAAATGAGGTCACCTCCGCATGGCAAAGCGCCAAAGCAGACGAAGAGAAATACGCCGATTTTGCGCATTATCTGCAGGAAGAGGCCTTAAGAATAGATCTGTCTGGAGGATTGACTGCCTACGCGCGCGGGAAGATCTTTTCATACACAGGAGATTACATTTTCGATCGGGTTATAAACAGATCGAGAATAGTTCATGTAACTCCCATGTTGAGCGCTCAAAGGGGCGAGGAATTTATGGAACTTTTGAATCTTCTCGGCGTAAAAGAATTCGTTTGTATTCCGCTTGTTGGTAGAAGAGACGTGTACGGGGCGATCATTCTCGACAACAAGTATACGGGAACCCCGATCAATGACGATATGATAGATATTCTAAGCATATTTTCCGAAAGCGTAGGTCTTACTATAGAATCTTTGAAAAGTTATGCCGAATTAGTTGAAAAGACGATAAGTCTTGAAAAGCAAAGGATATCGGCCGAATATTTTAAAGATTTTCTTCAGAATATACTTGAAAATTTGGACGTTGCCATTATGGTTGTGAACAGGGAGAATAAAATACTCGAATGGAATAAGAAAAGCGAAGAATTATTCGGATTTGAAAAATCGAAAATGATAAATTCGGATACCAATATACTCGGTCCAGAGTTTGCCGATATACTTACCGTTGCCGAAAAGGTGTACGATGCTAAAGAAACGATAAATCTTTCGGACTACCATTTCACATTCAATTCCAAAGAGTACTTTCTCAACATGACCTTTTCTCCTTTAAAAGAACAAGATGTTGACGTTATAACGGGATATATCGCGATGTTCGAAGATATAACACGAAGACATATGCTTGAAATTGAACTTAGAAATCGCGAAAGACTTGCCGTTTTGGGTGAGATGTCGGCAAAGATAGCCCATGAGATAAGAAATCCACTCTCAGCCATAGGAGGTTTTGCCCAAAGAGCAAAGAAAATATCCAACGATGAAAAACTTTCCAAATACATAGATATCATTTTGGAAGAGGCTAAGAGACTTGAAATGATAGTGAATCAAACTCTCGAATTTAGCCGTAACGATAGAAATCTCAACTTTACGTTCTCATCCTTAAATCAACTCGTTCAGGATATAGTCGATCTCTATTTCGAGAAATTTCAATTACAGGGCGTTAGATTGGAATTTGAGAAAGATCCGAAAGATCCTTCTTTGAAATTAGAACCGAATCATTTTAAAGAAGTGATAATAAATTTAGTTCAAAATGCTTTTGAGGCCATGAAAGGAGATGGCGTTATAAAGGTAAAGACTTATTCGGATGACAAATTTGTTTATGTCGATGTGTGGAATAACGGGGATCCCATCCCTCCGGATAAGATAGATGTTATCTTCCAGCCATTTTATACCACCAAAACTTATGGAACGGGTCTGGGACTGGCGATATGCAGAAAGATCGTTGAAGACGAACATTACGGGAAAATAAGCGTCAAAAGCGATAAGGAAAGTGGAACCACATTTACAGTCCAGATTCCGAAAGATATCGATTTAAAGGAGGTTTGAAATGAAAAAAGAAGGGAAACATATCTTGGTTGTCGAAGACGAAGAACCCGTTAGGATGCTTATCAAAGAAGAACTCGAAGATGAAGGGTACAAGGTCTCGGCCGTTAAAAATGGAAAAGAAGCGTTAGATTTTATCTCTTCCCAAGATGTTGATCTTGTGACTTTAGACATCGAAATGCCTGATATGAACGGCCTTGAGGTTGCAGGAAAAATAAGAGAAATGAAAAAACCAATAAAGATTTTGATCTTAACGGCCTATTCTCATTACAAAAGCGATCTTTCAAGTTGGGCCGCCGATGATTACATTGTCAAATCTTCTGATATGTCGGAAATGAAGAAAAAAGTCAAAGAACTTTTGGAGGATTGAATGGAATACAAAAACACTCTAAACTTACCCGTTGAAATTGTTCCGATGAAGGCGAATTTGATCGAAAAGGAACCAAAGATTTTAGAAAACTGGGAAAAGTCCAAAATATACGAAAAGATAAGATCTAAAAGATTGGGTGCTCCCAAATATGTGCTTCATGATGGTCCTCCGTACGCAAATGGCAGTATTCATATAGGAACGGCCTTGAATAAGGTTTTAAAAGATGTTGTCGTGCGTTACAAAACGATGAGAGGGTACGATTCTCCCTATATTCCCGGCTGGGACACACATGGTCTTCCGATCGAGCACAAGGTTGCCCTTGAACTTGGGGAGAAAATAAAGTCGATGAAGAGGATCGACATAAGAAAAATGTGCGCAGACTATGCGATGAAATATGTCGGAATTCAAAAAGAACAGTTCAAAAGGTTGGGTGTCTTTGGCGAATGGGATAATCCATATCTGACAATGGATAAATCCTACGAGAAGGCCATATATGATGTTTTTGCCGATGTTGTCGAAAAGGGAATGGTCTACAGGGAAAATAAACCGGTCATGTGGTGTCCCGTCGATCATACGGCCCTCGCAGAGGCCGAGGTTGAGTACAAAGACGATATTTCCAAATCGATATACGTGAAGTTTCAATTCAAAGATGATCCGAAAAAGTTCGTGATCATATGGACGACAACTCCATGGACATTGCCTGCCAACAGGGCCGTTGCTCTCAATGCGAATGTAATTTACGCCGAAGTGAAGGTAAAAGATGAGACATGGGTGATGGCCAAATCACTCGTCCAGTCTGTTATGGGAAAAGCCGGCGTAAAAGAGTACGAGATCACTGGCGAGCAGAGTGGAAAAGTCTTTGAATTTCAGAAAATTCTCGATCCGTTGTATGGAGAGGAAAGGCCCATTGTGTTAGCAGATTACGTTGAGACAGAATCTGGAACCGGCGCGGTTCATACGGCCCCAGGCCATGGAGAAGAGGATTACATGACAGGGAAAAAATACAATCTCGAGATCTTTTCACCCGTTGACGATTACGGAAATTACGTTACCGATCTTCCAAAGTATGGTGGGATGAATATAAACAAAGCAAATGACGTGATAATAAAGGATCTAAAAAATAACGGAGCGTTGATTGCCCAAGAAGACTTCAAGCATCCGTATCCTCATTGCTGGAGATGTCACAAGCCACTTATCTTTCGTGCAACTGAGCAATGGTTTATTTCCGTCGACAAAAATAATCTCAGAAAAAGAACCCTTGAGGCCATAAAAAACGAAGTCCACTGGATACCTTCATGGGGTGAAAACAGGATATATTCCATGATGGAAACAAGGCCTGACTGGTGCATCTCGCGCCAGCGCGACTGGGGTATGCCTATTCCTGCCTTTAGATGCGAATCGTGCGGTCATGTGGTAATGGATCCTGATGTAATAAGACACGTTGCCCAAATCGTTGGTCGCGAAGGTGGAGACGCATGGTACAAATACGACGCAAAGGAATTGCTCCCGCCCGGATACAAATGTCCAAAATGCGGTCAGGATCATTTTGAAAAATTGTACGATGTCATGGATGTGTGGATAGATTCTGGATCCTCCTTTGAGGCCGTTTTAAAACCGAGAAATCTTTATCCTGCAGCCCTCTATCTTGAAGGTACGGATCAGCACAGAGGATGGTTTCATTCTTCGCTTTTGCTTGGCATGATAAGGGATGGAAGGCCACCTTACGATAATGTCTTAACTCACGGTTTTATAAGAGATGAAAATGATCAAAAGATGTCAAAATCTCTTGGAAATGTTATAGATCCTCTCGATGTTATAAACAAATTCGGTGCCGATGTCTTAAGGTTATGGGTCTCATCTACCGAGTACAAAAATGACGTCAGAATATCGATAAAAATAATAGAAAAGCAGGTTGATGCCTACAGAAAGATAAGAAATGTTTTGAGATTTATTTTTGGAAACCTTTACGATTTCAATCCCGAAGAGAAGGTCGACGAACTTCTCGAGATCGATAGGTACGCGCTTGCGTTGCTCGACAAACTCGTTTTAGATGTGACACAGTACTACGATGATTTTGATTTTCATAAGGTTTATCACTCTGTTTTTGATTTCATAACCATAGATATGAGCGCCTTTTATCTCGATATTTTGAAAGACAGGCTGTACGCAGACGGGAAAAGATCGGCAGGAAGAAGATCGGCCCAGTTTGTGCTTTACAAAACGGGAATGACACTTTTGAAATTGCTTGCACCGATAATCCCTTTCACAACGGAAGAAATATACACGACGATACCTTTCAGGAAACTTGAAAGTGTCCATCTCGAAGACTGGCCCGATTTGAACAAAGAAGACAGGGCGCTGATCGAAAAATGGTCTAAGATAAGAGAGGTAAGAGATGTAGTCCTAAAAGCGCTCGAAGAAGAAAGGCAAAATGGAAAGATCGGTCATTCTCTCGAAGCAAAGGTCAATTTGAAGGTTGATGGCGAACTTTACGATATTGTCAAAAGTATCGAAACAGATCTTGCAGATATTATGATAGTTTCTTCTCTTTTACTCGAGAAGGGAGATACAAGCGTAACGGTTGAGCGTGCCGAAGGACAAAAATGCGAAAGATGCTGGAAATATTCGACAACTGTCGGTGAGGATAAAGAATATCCAACGCTTTGTTCGAGATGTGCAGAGGTCATTCGAAAGGAAGATTTTTGATGAATGTACAGGATTTGATATTCAGATTGAATGATTTCTGGTCTAAAAACGGTGCCGTCATAGATCAACCTTACGATATGGAAATGGGCGCGGCCACCTACCATCCAACCACATTTTTCAACGTTTTGGGTCAAAAAGACGGAAAATTTGCCTTCGTACAGCCATGCAGAAGGCCAACAGATGGTAGATACGGAGAAAATCCAAACAGAATGCAAAGGTACTTTCAGTATCAGGTTATCCTTCTTCCATCGCCCGAGGAGTCTCAAGAGGTTTATCTCGCCTCTCTCGAGGCCCTTGGCCTCGGTATAAAAGACCATGACATAAGGTTTGTCGAGGACAACTGGGAATCTCCCACCCTTGGCGCATGGGGCATTGGATGGGAAGTATGGCTGGATGGAATGGAGATAACTCAGTTTACGTATTTTCAGCAATTTGCCGGGATTGAACTCAAAAGAATTCCTCTCGAGATAACCTATGGCGTTGAAAGAATAGCTATGTATCTTCAGGGAACAGACAATGTTTATAATTTGAAGTGGAATGACAAGACCACTTACGGCGATATGTATCTTGAAAATGAGCGCCAGTTTTCCAAATTCAACTTTGAAATTGCGGACACACATATGTTGTTTGATCTTTTTGAAAAACATTCTAATGAATTTGAAAATCTTGTCGGTGCGGATCTCTATAGGCCTGCCTACGATGAGATCATAAAGTCCTCGCACGTTTTCAATTTATTGGATGCCCGTGGCGCGATCTCGGTTTCTCACAGGCAAAATTACATATCGAGGATAAGAATGATGGCAAAAAAATGTGCCGAAAGTTTTCTAAAGGCTGGTGCTGTAAATGTCTGAATATTTGCTCGAACTTTTACTCGAGGAAATGCCCGTATCGGACATGGAAAGTATCTTATCTAATTTTGAGAAGAACCTTGATGAAGTTCTCCAGAAGTTAAGAATAGATCATGGTAAGATAGAGATTTTTTTGACTCCAAGAAGGTTTGGATGCTTAATTCATGACCTTAGCTCTTCTCAGAAGGACACGGTGATTTTAAAAAAAGGCCCTTCGGAAAAGATAGCTTTCGAAAATGGAAAACCATCGCGGGCGCTTGAAGGTTTTCTAAAATCCAACAATGCCGATCTTTCTGAAATAGAAATATCTGAAGAAAATGGCGGAAGATATGTTTTTCTCAAAAGAACGGAAAAGGGTAAGTTAACAAAAGAATTACTTCCGAAGATAATACCGGATATTTTGAAGAGCTTCCAGTTTTCGAGGCCTATGAGATGGACAAATGGTGATCATTCCTACACGCGTCCTGTCCATTCAATCATCTCAATTATGGATGGAGAAGTAATTCCATTTGAATTCATGGGGAAGATCTCGTCCAATAAGACGCGAACTCATAGATATCTGAACACGGAAATAATCGTTGATTCTGCCCAAAATTATGAAAAAGCCATGCGTGAGGGCATGGTTGTCTTAAGGGTAGAAGAAAGGGAAAAGATGGTAAGGGACGGAATAAAAAATTCCGGACTCGATGTTATAAAAGATGATGACCTCGTTCATGAGATCTCTTTTATAGCGGAATATCCCCAGCCAGTCGTGGGAAAATTCAGAGAAGAATTTCTGATCCTTCCCGATCCCGTTTTAAAGACCGTTCTAAGGCACCACCAGAGGACATTTATAACCAAAAGAGGAAATAAAGTTTCCAATGAGTTTTTGGCCTTCCAGGATGGTCCTTCGTCGAGAGAGAAAAATGTCAGAACAGGATATGAAAAGGTTATAAACGCGAGGCTCGAGGATGCAAAATTCTACCAGATGGAAGATCTCAAATTCCCTCTCGAACATTTCAATTCAAAACTTCAGGAGATGACCTTTCAAAAAGGTTTGGGAACGATAATGGATAAGGTCTTGAGGGTTAAATCTCTTTCGATCGAACTTGCAAAGATGATAGGTCTTAACGAGGAGATAAAACTCGTCGAAAGAGCGGCGACGCTTTCGAAAAGCGATCTTGGAACGAATATGGTTTACGAATTTCCCGAACTGCAGGGCATTATGGGAAGTATTTACGCCACAAGATATGAGGATCCGCGGGTTGCGCTTGCAATAAAGGAACAGTACGATCCGGACGGATTTGAAGGGGCTCTTCCTTCCGATACTATAGGAGCAATAATAGGAATTGCTGACAGAATGGATACTATATGTGCGAATTTTTCGATAGGGGAGATCCCATCCGGTTCAAGGGATCCTTATGCTTTGAGAAAGAAAGTCTTTGCCGTCCTGAGAATTTTAATCGGATTTGAGTGGGACGTAGACCTCAAATCAATCGTTTCAATTTCAGAAAAATTACTTGGTAGGAAGATCCCATACGATTCGTTAGAATCTTTCTTCAAAGGAAGGCTTGATCTTTTGCTTCGAGAGAATGGAATATCTCAGGATGTTTCAAAGGCGGTCATGAGTTTGTGGAATAAACCACTCAGATCGATGCTTTCGGCTGAAGCCATCGAAAAGAGCAGATCGACAGAAGGTTTTGATGATTTTATAATAGCGTACACGCGTGTGCATAACATTTCAAAAAATCACAATTCTTTCGAGTACCACGTAGAACTTTTCGATGAGGAGGAGAAAAAACTTTTTTCCTTTTATATTCAGGCAAAAGAAAAGGTCGAAGACGCTCTCTTACACCTTAACTACAGCGAGGCCTTAGAACATCTTAGATCTCTAAAGCCTTACATAGATGAATATTTCGAAAAAGTATTCGTAATGTCTCCAAGAGAGGATTTAAGGCTTAACAGACTTGGATTTTTGAAAAACCTTGATGATCTTTTCCTCAATTTTGGAGAACTTTCTTTGCTTTTGAAGACGGTGAGCGATCGTTGAAAGACAGAGGTGTTTATATTTTATTGATAAATTTAAAGAAACCTCAGAAGATCAAAGTCGGAAAACTCGGAGAGATATCTTTTGAAAGCGGTTATTACATTTACGTTGGTTCGGCTCAGAATAGCCTTAAAAACAGATTAGAAAGGCATAGATCAAGATCGAAAAAACTTTTCTGGCACATAGATTATTTTTTAAATTCCGGAACTGAAATTGAGAAGATCTTTGTAAAGGAAGGACCAAAGTCAATGGAATGTGAAATGGCAAGGTTTATTTCCAAAAACGCCAGAGGGATTCCAAAATTCGGATCTTCGGATTGCAAATGTGATTCCCATTTTTTTACCGGTAAGGTTGATGATCTTTTGAAAGTTGTAAGTGAGTTTGGTCTGATCGAATATGACAGGTAAAAGGATGTGGTGGTGGTTTCTCTGGTCCTTCATACTCGTAATTTTAATAATCGTCGGAAGGTTCCTCGTATCACCTCCGTCGCAAAATATAAATTCGTCCAATTTAAAATTGGAATGGGCATACAAAACGGGAGGGCATATCCTTGCCTCTCCTATTATCGATGGAAATACCATCTACATAGGTTCTTACGATGGAAAACTTTACGCTTTGAATTTAGACGGGAGTTTGAAATGGGATTTTAATGCAGGAGGCCAGATCTTTTCGGATGTTACCTATGGAAATAACACGATATATTTCGGATCTAACAATGGGTATTTTTATGCGCTTGGCGATAATGGAGAATTGATCTGGAAATTCAAAACCGACGATTCCATAAATTCGAAAGCGCTTCTTTTAGACAAAACGCTTTATTTTGGAAATAACAGTGGGAATTTTTATGCGCTCGGGACCGATGGGAAACTTAAGTGGGAATATAAAACCGGCCATGCCATAAGATCGAATCCGGTAATAGGACCAGAAGGCTACATTTATTTTGCAAACACCGCAGGCAAAATTTACGCTCTGACAAGGAATGGAAATTTAGTCTGGGAATACAGCACAAACTCTCCTGTGGATGGTGGAGTATCTGTTTCTGAATCGAATATATACTTTGGATGTGAAAATGGCTTCTTTTACGCTCTTGACGGTAAAGGACATCTTGTGTGGGATATCTCTATCGGTGGAAATATAACAGGCAGTCCATTGGTAATCGGCGATGTTATTTATGTTGTGTCAGCTCAAAGCGGTTTTACTCCTTCCGGATACATCCTCGCGATAAAGAATGATCATGTTTTGTGGTCTTACAAAGTTGAAGGATTTCCTGCAAATTTATCCTATGATAAAGGCACTTTGTATTTTGGAACTGGAAACGGATATCTTTGTGCTGTGAATAACGGTGAAATTGTATGGCAAAACAAAATAGCGCCATTTGTAAATGGCGCTCCCTCAGTTAAAGATGGTAATATCTACATAGGATCTCTTAACGGATACCTTTACGCATTTCACCTTTAAAATAAATAAAAAGGCCGGACTAGCCGGCCTTTAATGTTTTGATATGAACTCCGAGATTACATCTTCAAGATTTGGCTTTCCGATCTCTTCAAGTTCATATCTTACTCTCAGAGAGGGTTTGTTTATCTTTAGAACTCTTCCGAGATCTATCGGCGTTCCTATCACAACAAGTTCTGCGTCTGATCTGTTTATCGTCTCTTCTAATTCTTTTATCTGCTTTCCTCCATACCCCATCGCCGGAAGTATTTTTGATAGATGATTGTATTTTTTAAATGTATCCGCTATAGAACCAACTGCGAATGGCCTTGGATCGATTATTTCTTTCGCGCCGAATTTAACGGCGGCGACGTATCCAGCCCCATATTCCATATTTCCGTGAGTAAGAGTTGGACCATCCTCAATTACGAGTACACGCTTTCCGCGTATCTTTTCCCAGTGTTCGACGAAAATTGGAGATGCCGCATCGATTATTATGGCGCGTGGATTGAATTGAGCGGCGCTTCTTCTTATTTCATCTATGTTTTCAGGAAGAGCGGTCTCTTCCTTATTTATAACTATGACATCGGCCATCATGAAGTTCGCAAGGCCAGGATAGAAGGTTTTTTCGTGGCCAGGCCTATGTGGATCGGCGACCACTATTAAAAGATCTGGTTTGTAAAATGGGAAATCGTTGTTTCCTCCATCCCACAGAATAACATCCGGATCTTCAGACTCTGCCTGTCTGATTATAGCCTCGTAATCAACTCCAGAATAAATGACACTTCCCCTGTCAATGTGTGGCTCGTACTCTTCCCTTTCTTCGATTGTGCATTCGTATTTGTCTAAATCAGAATATGTGGCGTATCTTTGGACCTTTTGCTTGACAAGGTCTCCGTACGGCATTGGATGCCTTATCGAGATTACCTTCTTTTTGTGATTTCTTAAAATATCGAGGACTCTTCTTGTAGTCTGGCTTTTCCCGGATCCGGTTCTGACGGCGCATATCGCGATGATGGGTTTTTTGGACTTTATCATCGTGTGATTTGTTCCCATCAATTTGAAATCCGCTCCGGCAGAAATGGCCATCGAGGCCCTCTCCATAACATATTGGTGCGGGAGATCGCTGTAAGATAAAATAACTTCGTCTATCGAGTGTTTCTTTACAAGATCGGCCATTTCCTCTTCCGGATATATCGGAATCCCATTCGGGTAAAGTTTACCCGCAAGTTCGGCAGGATACTTTCTTCCCGCAATGTCTGGAATCTGTGTTGCCGTAAAGGCGACAACTTCGTAATCTGGATTGTCTCTGAAATAAGTGTTAAAGTTGTGAAAATCCCTTCCAGCAGCACCGAGAATTAAAACTTTTTTCTTCACCAAAGCCACCTCCTCTTTAAAAGTATAACAAAAGAGGCGCTTTTAATGAAGATAAGCATACTCACGCATACTTACACTTAATAACGCATGCCAGCGCATACACAAAAAATTTTTGAAAGGAGCATTTTATTTGAGCGAATTCACAAAATTTGCCACTTTTTGGAGTATTTCGTCTTTGTCCTGCGCGTTCAGCACAAAATCTATTTCATCGCAGTTTATTTTAAGTGTCGGTATCTTTATCTCTCCGATCCATCTTTTATAAAGGCAATTAAGCCTTTTTAAGTATTCGTCTGAAATTTTACTTTCAAAATTCCTTCCGCGCCGTTTTACGTGCTCTTTGAGAGTTTCGACAGAGGCTTCTAAATAAATAAGACCGGAAGGAGTTGGGATGTGATCCGAAAAGGTTTTAAAGAGTTCGAGATACGTCTTCCAGTCTCTTTCGGATATGTATCCCAGTTCGTAAAGATTTCTCGCGAAGATATTCACATCTTCTTCTATCGTTCTATCCTCGAGAATGACTCCTTTTGAGGAATCGACCCTTTTGAGAAAGTCGAACCTCTTTATGAGAAAAAAGATCTGTGAATGAAAGGCCCATTTTTTCATATCCTGATAAAATTCTGAAAGATATGGATTTTCCTCCACAGTCTCATAGACGGGTATGTAACCGAGTGCTTTTTCGAGAATCTCTATCATGCTTGACTTTCCAGCCCCGATATTTCCACAGACACCTATTATCATAATGCCTCTTTCAACTTTGAAATTATGAAGTCCAGATCCTCTTGATACTTTACAAAATCTATTGAATCCGCGTCTACTTCTATGTATTTCCCACTATACGTCTTAAAGAAATTGTCATAAGCATCTGAAAGGGATTCGAGGTAGGAAATATCTATTTCCCTTTCAAAGGTTCTATCGCGCAATTCTATTCTTTTTAATATTGTATCAATTGATGCTTTTAAGTATATAATGATGTCTGGATTTACAGTCTTTGTCTCGATCACATCAAATACCTTGTTGTAAAGCCAGAGTTGATCGCCTTCGAGGTTTAATTCCGCAAAAATTCTGTCTTTCTTAAATGTGTAATCGGAGACAATGTTTTTTTGATTTATCATCTTCGATATGTAATTTTGCTGCGTGTATCTGCTCATCAAAAAGAAGATTTGCGTCTGAAAGGCCCATCTTTCTCTGTCTTTGTAAAAATTTGCAAGAAAAGGATTTTCCTCGACTATTTCAAGGACAGGCTCAAAAGATAATCTCTGGGAGATCATACGGGTAAGCGTCGTTTTGCCTACCCCTATTACTCCCTCGACACATATGTATTTCATAGGTTCACCAGTTTACCCGTTCGGGCACTTTCATAAATTGCATCTATTATTTTTTGTATCTCAACTCCATCATTTGCAGTTTTAAGATGATCTGGCTTTTTTTCTCTTACAAGTTCAACGAAATACCTTATCTCTTCAAAATGGCTTCTTACCTCGGGCACCCTTACTTCGTAATCCACGAGCGAGTGCAATTCTTCCCCGAAAAGTTTCAAACTTCCAGAATTATTCTTTGATCCCTTGTGAATTGGATTGTAAGAATCTATCTTTGCGCCCATCTCTGTGCCGAGGATGTCTATGTAAAACCTGTCTTCCTCTATATTCGATGCCCATGAGGTCTCAAGAGAGATAGTCGAATCCTCAAATTTTATCATGGCGACGGCAAAATCTTCAACATCATTTTCACGCCCGTCCCTTAAGCCCTCCTTCACATCCGAAGACTCCCATGGCGAGATTCCATCTATACGATAATCATCGAAATACTTGTAAGTTGCCGCGAAAACTGAAAGAGGTTTTGGATTTCCCATTAAATACCTTGCGAGATCTATTATGTGAACTCCTATATCTATGACAGGTCCGCCACCTGCCTCTCTCTTTACCGTAAACCATCCTCGCGGGATTCCCCTTCTTCTTATGTACCCTATCTTTGAATGGTATATTTTGCCCAGTTTTCCTTCATTTATGAATTCCTTGAGTTTTTGCGCATCTCCTCTGAATCTGTTGTTGAAGCCCATCATCAATAGGTTGCCGGTTTTTTGGGAGACTTCAAGCATTTTTTGAGCTTCGCCGGCATTCATGGCCATAGGCTTTTCGCAAAGTACAGATTTTCCAGCCATTAGAGCATCTATTGTCATCCTTGCGTGAAAATGATTTGGAGTGCATATGCTAACGGCCTGTATTTCGGGATCGGAGATGAGATCTCTGTAGTCAGAATATACCTTTGGTATCGAGAACCTTTCCGACACTTTTGTCAATCTTGATTCAACCACATCCGAAATGCCGTAAACCTCTGCCCCCGCTTCTATGTAAGCCGGTATATGGGCCATCTGGGCTATCAGGCCTGCTCCTATAACTCCAACTTTTATCTTTGCCATATTTTTCTCCTAAATATCTATCGGCATTCCAGCCAGAACATCGGCCGCTTCCATGTATATCTCGGATATCGTCGGGTGTGGATGGACATGATCGAGTAATTCTTCTATCTTCATCTTCGAGTGAACCGCTATAACTCCTTCCATCAAAACTTCCGTTGCCATTGGTCCAACCACTGTAACTCCGAGAATCGTATCGTTTTTGTCTGTCAAGATCTTGCAAAATCCATCGTTGAATTCGAGAGTTCTGGCACGGCCCAGGGCGGTCATCGGGAATACGCCTTTCTTGTACTCCATCTTCGAATTTTTAAGTTCATCTTCCGTGTACCCGACGCTTCCTATCTCTGGTGTTGTGAAAATAACGCTTGGAGAAGATCTGTAATCCATCTTCAAATTACCGCCCTTCATGTTAGTGACGGCCACGATGCCTTCTCTCGAAGCCACATGGGCGAGCATGTATTTTCCATTTATGTCTCCGGCCGCGTAAACGTCGGGAATGTTTGTTCTGAGACTATCATCTGTGATGATATTTCCCTTTTGATCAAGAGATACCCCTAAAGATTTCACGTCGTCTGTAACATTTGATTTTCTGCCGACGCTAAGCAAAATGCTTTCAAATTCTTTTTCAAACCTCTCATTTTCTTCAAAATTGACCTTAAATCCTTTTTGAGTTTTTTCGACCGAGATCGTTTTTGTGTTCGTGTGTATTTCTATGCCACGCTTTTTCATCGAACTGGCGAGGACCTCTGCAACATCACTGTCCATATTTGGAAGGATATGATTCATTACCTCCACAATCATGACCTGTGATCCTATGGAAGAGAAGAAATTGGCCATCTCGACTCCTATGACGCCGCCGCCGACTATGAGGATGTTTGAAGGAATTTTATCAAGAGAGAAGATTTCATCGCTCGTCATTATTCCATCAACGTTAAAGGGCGGGAATTTTATTGGATGTGATCCCTGTGCAAGAAGTAAATATTTGAATTCGATCTCTTTATCTCCAATCTTCGCCTTATTTTTGCTTTCTATAACGGCGTGGCCCTGTATAAGATCAACGTTGTTCTTTTTCAAAAGGTATTCAATGCCTTTTCTTCCCTTTAAGACAACTCTGTCAGTTCTCGATTTGATCGCTTTCATATCGATCGAGAAATTATCTGCCGTTATGCCGAATTTTTTTGCTTCTTTTATATTCTGAAACAATTCTGAGGAGGCAAGCCATGCTTTTGTCGGTATGCAACCAACATTTGTGCATGTCCCTCCAAGATACTTTTCTTCGGCTATCGCAACCTTGAATCCTAACTGTGTGCCTCTTATGGCCGCCACATATCCAGCGGGGCCTCCACCAACAACGAAAAGATCGTACATGATTATCACACCTCCAAATATCTATAATACAACTTTGAGATTTGAGTTTATGGCTCAAAAATGTTAAGATCGCTTTAGAGGTGATTGAAGTGAAGATAGTTTTCTTTGATATACCTGAAAAATCATGGATTGAAAAAATAGAAAATTTGAAAAACGAATTTAAAGATGCGCTTTTGATTTCCAACGGAGATCTTAAAGAAATAGAGGACGCAGATGGAATAGTTGGCGGTCATATTTCTTCTGAAATGATTTCACAATCTAAAAAATTGAAGATAATTTTTGTTCCATGGGCTGGAGTTAACACGTTACCATGGGAGACGATCAAAAAGAGAAATATCATGGTATCAAATAACCATGCAAACGCAAAAGTAGTTGCCGAAAGGGCCATCGCACTCTCGCTTGCCGTTATGGGAAGGATTGTTGAATATCACAATGATCTGTCACGCGGCATATGGCACGGATTTTCGGCCGGTGATCCCCAATCTGGATTTTGGACATCCATCAGAGGGAAAACTTGCGGAATAATAGGCGTTGGCAGTATAGGACGTGAAATAGCCAAACTTGCCAAGGCATTCGATTGCAAAGTCATAGGATTCAAAAAGAGGAATGTTGAAAAGGTTGATTTTGTCGATGAGATAACATTAAACCTTGAAGAGGCTGTCTTAAAGAGCGATATTGTCTTCGTTACACTTCCGCTTACCCCTCAGACACGTGGAATTATAAATGAGAAGATAATCTCTTTAATGCATGGGAAGTTTTTGGTCAATATAAGCAGAGGTCCTGTAATAGACGAAAAGGCCCTTTACGACGGAATAAGAACGGGAACGTTGCGCGGAGCGGCAATTGATACATGGTACAGATATCCGGATGAGAGAAATCCCGCGACATTACCCTCTTCCTATCCAATCCATGATTTCAAAAATGTCGTTGTTTCCCCTCATGTTGGAAGTTTAACTTATGAAAGCGTCGAAGAGATGATCGACGCGACTATAGAAAATGTACGCTCTTATCTTAAAAATGGCAAACCTTTGGATCTCGTTGATCCCGAATTGATGTATTAATTTAGAGATTCTATCATCTTCAATATATCTTTGAAATGCCTTTTTTCCTCTTCTATTATCTTTTGAATGGTTGAGGTTTCAGGCGCGTATTTTAACAATTCTTCGTAAAAGATCACGCTATCTTTCTCGACGTCGAGAGCAATTTCAAGTGCTTCTCTCATATTTTCAGGAACGCTTTTTTCTATTTCCGGAAAGATAGAGGTTTCCGCGTATACTTTGAGGTATCCTACGGCTTCTTCATTAAGAATTTCGCTTTTTTCTTTAGAGGCAGATATTAATTTTTCGAATATCTTCATGTGATCCCTTTCCTGTTCAGCAAGAGAGGAAAATAATTTTTTGTTTTCTCCCTTTGATCTTTTGGCAAGTTCCGTGTAAAATTGGTAACCACTCGATTCGATTTTCAAAGCCACTCCCAGAAGGTCCTCAATTCCTATCATGTTCTTCCTCCTTGATCGAATTTAATCGTGAATATTTTAACATGAAAAAGAATTTTTACAAATATACTCAAATAACTTTAAAAGTCGAATTTTCATTCAATTCAAGCGGAGAGCAGGACGCCTTAATTTATAAGGAATAACGTGTGAAGAGTGAAGAGTCTTAATTTACAATTGAGAATTGCAAATTATCCATTTTCAATTTTTAATTCTCAATTTTTCTGCGTGCCAAATCGCCTGCCAAAGCGATGAGTCGGAATTTAAATGACTTGGTGTATTACTTTGCGAGAATCATTATTTCGTCTGCATGGCAGATCTCGTCGTAGCCTTTTAATTTGTTGTTTATTATCTTTTTGATCGTATAACTTGGCAGGTTAACAGTCGCCATCGCGATGGTCTGGTTTTTATTTACTATTTCGACTGTGTCGTCTTTTGAGAACTTTCCTTCACACAGAATAACTCCAACGGGAAGGAGACTCTTCCCTTTGAGAATCGCATCCTTCGCACCATCGTCTATGTAAATTTTTCCTCTGGGTTGTGCGACAAAACCGATCCATGCTTTTTTCGCATTTGGTTTTTTAGAGGTTTTGAAGATCGTCCCCTCTATCTTTCCATTTAGAATTTTTGCCAGATCGATCTTTCTTCCATTTGTTATAACAGCAGTTATGCCGGCGTCAGATGCCATCTTTGCGGCCTTTATCTTCGTCAAGATGCCGCCACTTCCCCAGTTTGTTTTTCCCAAATTTGCTATGAGTTGCTTTTCATCGAATTCATTTATCACTTTTCCTTTCTGGTCTAAAACTCCGTCGACAACGGAAAATAACGCAAGGATATCTGCTTTCAGCCCGATAGACAGATATGCCGAAAGCGTATCATTGTCACCAACCTTTATTTCTTCCGTCGCAACTGTATCATTTTCGTTTATTATCGGGACGACTCCAAAATTCTTTAGTGAATTGATAGTGTTCATTATATTTATGAACCTTTTCCTGTTTGAGAAATCCTCTCTCGTGAGCAACAATTGTGATACTACCTTGCCGAATTTTTTGAATTTTTCCGAATAAATCTTCATGAGTTCTATCTGTCCTATCGCGCAAAGTGCTTGCTTTTCTGACAGTTTTGCGCCTTTAGATTTGAGTATTCCATATCCACCGGCCTTCGCACCGGACGAGACTATGAAGATCTCATGGCCCGCATCCATGGCTTTTGAAACTTCTGATGCGATCTTTTCTATAAAATTTTCGTCTATATTTCCATCTTTTCCAACGAGCAAATTGCTTCCAAATTTAAGAACGCATTTCATGATCTTACCTGCCCTTCTCCGTGAATTACGTATTTGTAAGATGTTAATTCGTTCAGACCTACCGGACCGCGGGCATGGAACTTTTGGGTACTTATGCCTATTTCTGATCCGAATCCAAACTCTCCGCCGTCTGTAAATCTCGTTGAGGCATTGACGTAAAGTGCTGCCGCATCAATTTCGGATGTGAATTTAAGCGCATTTTTATAATCATTCGTTATTATTGACTCCGAATGTTTTGTTCCATATTTTGCTATATGATCTATTGCCTCATCCACGTCTTTGACGATTTTGATTCCGAGTATAAGATCTAAATATTCGGTCGACCAGTCTTCATCAGTCGCCTTTTTCATAGATGGAACTATTTTTAATGATTCTTCACAACCCCTCATCTCGACATTTAGCGCTTTTAATCTGTTATAAAGCATGGGAAGAAATGCACCGGCTATCCTTTGATGAATTAAGACCTTCTCTGCAGCATTGCATGTGCCGGGCCTTTGGACTTTGGCATTCTCTATTATTTTCAGTGCCATGTCAAAATCTGCGGATTCATCGACAAAGATATGACAGTTTCCTGCCCCTGTCTCGAGAGTTGGAACGGTCGCGTTTTGAACGACAAAGTCTATAAGGGACTTGCCTCCCCGTGGAATTACAAGATCAAGATATTCCCTCATTTTTATCATCTCTTCAACAGCCTTATGTGATGTGTCGTCGATAAGTTCCACGGCATTTTGATCGAATTTTACCTTTTTAAGACCTGATTTTATTGCATCAACAAGATTTGCGTTGCTGTTTTGGGCCGAGGCGCTACCCTTTAGCAACACGGTATTACCGCTTTTTAAGCACAGTATCGCGGAATCTACCGTTACATTTGGCCTGCCTTCGTAAATCATACCGATTGCCCCTATCGGAACTCTAACCTTCATTATTCTCAATCCATTCGGCAATGTCCATCCATTGTCTATCTTTCCGATAGGATCATCGAGTTCTATGATTCTATTTATTGAATCTATCATCGAATCTATCCGTTTGTTGTCTAAAAGCAATCTGTCAATGATAGATTCTGGCATACCGTTCTTTCTTGAGAGATCGACGTCTATTATGTTACCTTCAAGGATATGCTTTCTATTTTGGTCTATGGAATCGGCGATCGATCTCAAAGCCTCATTTTTTCTTTGACTGCTCATAAGGCCTATCGATTTTTTGGCCCGGGCAACCCTTTTTGCAAGTTCTTCAACTTTCACTCGAATCACCTTGCAATTCCAACGCTTTTTTGTAGGTATCGAAGATCATTTTCATGAGTATTCCCCTCAATCCTTCACGCTCTAAAGAGTATATACCCTCTATCGTTGTCCCTCCCGGAGATGTGACAAGATGACGGTACTCTCCCGGATGTTTTCCTTCTTTTTGAAGTAACTCCGCGGATCCCTTTATAGTCTCTATGACAAGTTCCATTGATGTATCGTAAGAAAGACCAAGTTTCATGCCCGCATCGACAAGCGCCTCTATTATGACAAAAATGAATGCAGGACCACTACCGCTTAAGGCTGTCACGGCTGCGAAATGCTTTTCTTCTATTTCAACAAGCACTCCGAAGTTTGAAAGCAAAGATTTGACAGTTTGCTTTTTATCTTCCGGAAATTCTTCAGAATACGTTAAGCCAACAACACCCTTTCCTATAGATATAGGTATATTAGGCATGATTCTGACGATATCTCCTTCAAGATAAGATTTTATCGTTGACATCTTAAGCCCTGTTACAGTGCTTATGATTACCCTTTCATTTGATCTTTTGATTCTTTTGAGTGCTCCCATCGCATCCTGTGGTTTTACGCAAAAGAACAATATATCCACATCGGGCATTTCTTCTATTTTTGAAAAGATTTGCGCTTTACTTTGAAATCTTTTTAACTTTTCCGTTCTTCTATTTACAAGTACAAGTTGGTGATCGTCGATAAGTGTTTCTGCAATTATCGTTCCTATATTTCCGACTCCTATTATGCCTATCTTCATTTGGACCTCCCTCCATAATTAGATAAAATTATACTAAATATTGCTTAAAAATTAGTATACGTATTTATACATTCCTTTTATCTTTAAAATGCGTGATATAGAATTTTAAAGATAGACTTTGAAAGGAGAGGTAAAAATTGAGATTATGGAGCATCCATCCTAAATATTTAGATCGAAGGGGTCTTGTGGCCGTATGGAGAGAATCGTTGCTTGCAAAGGCTGTACTTGAAGGAAAGACAAAAGGATACACGCACCATCCTCAACTTTTTAGATTTAGAAACTCTCCGGATCCACTCAAGTACATAAATGCTTACATCGAATCGATCTACGTTGAATCTTTGAAAAGAGGCTATAAATTTGATGAAACAAAGTTCTCACACCAGACGATCGATCAGAAATTGCCCGTAACCTACGACCAGATAAGATACGAATTCGAACATCTGAGAAAAAAACTGAGAATCAGGGATCCGGAGAAGTTAGACGAAATTGAAATGATAGATTATCCTGATGTAAATCCTATCTTTTACGTTGTTCTGGGACCTCTTGAAAAATGGGAAAAAATCTGAAGCCCTCAATTTAATTGCATTGAAATTAACTTAAAGATAAACCGTAAATTAAAATACATTGTTTTATAACTTAATATTTTTAGTAATTTATTATAATCGGCACAATATTATTATTTTTGGAGGTGTTGCAATTGGCAAAGGTAATTGTCGGTGGAAAGAGGACGGCTGAAGAGATCGCGCGTGAGTCTGACAGGCAACTGAGAAAGTCTCTCACACTTCAGGATCTTTTCTTTTTGTCTCTCGGAGGGATAGTCGGATCTGGATGGTTGCTTGGCGGTGTGGCTGCTGCCGGTGTCGCAGGCCCTGCCTCTATAATTTCATGGATAATAGGGGGAAGTATAGTGCTCTTCATAGCACTCTCATTTGCCGAAATAACGGGCGCCCTTCCAAAGAGCGGAAGCATCGTTCGCTATCCTCACTATGCCTATGGAGGATATGTAGGATACATAATGGGATGGGCTTATCTTCTTGGAGCATTAACTGTTCCGGCAGTCGAATCTGAGGCCATACTTTCTTATGCGTCAACATATGTCAAGGGGCTTTTTCATACGGTAAATGGTGTGTCTGTTTTGACGCCCGTCGGTATTCTATATGGGATTCTACTTTTGGTGGCCTTCTTTCTTATCAACTGGTTTGGAATAAGGTTCTTTGCAAAGTTCAACACGGTTATGACATGGATCAAATTCATAATTCCCATCTTTACTTTCGCCTTTCTTTTCTTTATTCTTAACAAATCTAATTTTGTCAGTCATGGAGGGTTTTTCCCGCAGGGAATAGGGAGCGTTTTCTATGCCATACCAACGGCTGGGATAGTCTTTTCATTCCTCGGATTCAGGCAAGCGCTAAACTTCGGTGGTGAAGCCAAAAATCCACAGCGAGATATACCAATAGCCACGATTCTTTCTATTGTTGTTGCAATAGGCCTGTATACGATGTTGGAGATTGCATTTATAGGAGCGCTGAAATGGCCCAATGGGGTTAACTGGTCCAATCTTACGACGAGTTCTCTCGGTTCTGCTCCTTATTTCGTAGAATTACAAAATGCCGGCATAGCGCTTTTTGGAGCCTTTGCGTATTTTTTGCTTATAAGCGCTTTCGTTTCGCCTGCCGGGACAGGATGGATATATTCAGGTAGCAGTGCGCGCACTCTATACGGAATAGCCGCGGATGGTTATTATCCGATGGGATTGCTCAAAATACACAAAAAGACAAAGATCCCTTACGTTGCGCTTATAACATCGACATTGCTCGGAATGATCTTTTTCCTTCCATTTCCGTCATGGTACCTTTTTATAGGATTCATATCAAGTTCAATGGTGCTAACATATCTTATGGGTCCTGTCATGCTCATGACCTTTAGAAAGTACGCTCCCAATCTTCAGAGGCCTTTCAAATTGCCTTATGCCTCTATAATATCCCCGATAGGCTTCGTTGCCGGGGCACTTATAATGTATTGGTCCGGCATTTCAACACTTACAATGGTATTTTATACCGTTTTGCTTGGAGTGCCTGTCTTTTACTTTTTGTACGCTCCTCAAAAACTTGGCCTTTCCAAAAAATTTGCCTACACAGTCGGAGTAGTCGAATTCGTTATAACTGGATTCATTCTTGTTTTTAACTATCTTTTCGTACTTTACCCGGCGTCTAAAGAACAGACTGTCACAAAAACAATCGCCTTTCTGACAGGACTTGCTTTGATGGCCGCCCTTTGGTTCACCTTTACGGCTCTTACGGCATCGAAGGTTTCGCAAAAATACAAGACACTTTTCACAAGTTCGTATTGGCTATTTGGAATGTTTTTTGCAACGGAAGTAGTATCTTACTTTGGTGCTTTTGGAATGAATACACTTATACCATTCCCGTGGGATACGGTTCTTATGATTGGAGTTTATCTCGTTATATATTTTCTCGCACTTAGGGCAGGCCACAAAACTGAGGACCTTGAAGTTGCGATAGAAGAGGCAGGCAAGACAAATTTGGTTGAAACTGAAAATATTTAAGTATATCAATTTTGCGAAGATGATCCATTTGGATCATCTTTTTTTATAATGATCTTATAAAATTCACAAATTAAGGAATATAATTTTATGATGCCTTTTAAATTCAATTATGGAGGAAAAAATGAAAGAAGAAAAATTTTCTAACCCGGGCGCAGTAGGATTGGGAGGATTTGCTTTGACAACGTTCATTCTAAATGTTGCGAACGCAGGTCTTGTCCCGCAGGCTTTACTTGCGGCATTGCCGCTTGGAATTTTTTATGGAGGCCTTACCCAATTCATTGCGGGACTTTTTGAATTCAAAACAGGTAATACCTTCGGAATGACCGCATTTACAGGGTACGGCGCCTTCTGGATGGCCTTTTCATTCCTGATGTATACTCCTGCACTCCATCTTATGAGCGGGAATGATCTTGGGCCAATTCTTGGCATAACCTTTGTTTCGTGGACTATTTTCAGTGCCATAATGTCGATTGTTTCTTTTAAAACCGGTGACAAAACGACTATATCGATCTTCATTCTTGTCTTTTTTCTTTTTCTCTTACTCGATATAGCCCAGTATACGGGTAGCAAGATCTTTACAACGATAGCGGGATATGAAGGTATTGCAACGGCACTTGTTGCATGGTACGGAATGTACCTTGCCATAAAGAGTCAATTCAATTGAGACGGTGAGGATTCTGAGGAGAATTTGATGGTAAAGGACTATAAGGCAAAAGTTCTCTTTGTAACCTCTTTGGGATCGTTTTTGACTCCTTTTACGAGCAGTTTGATAAGTTTTGCCGTTCCAAAGATAGCAGGTACCTTCCATTCGAATTTTACCGATATTGTATGGATACCTATGGCTTACCTTATAGCCCTTCCCACCTTTATGATTCTCCTCGGTCGCCTGTCCGACATGTATGGAAGGATTAGATTTTACAGGATAGGATTTATCATCTTCTCGATCGGAACCTTGCTCGCATTGATCGCTGGCAACATTTACTTTTTGATATTATCGAGTTTTGTAATGGGATTTGGAGGCGCTTTAATAGGCACAAATGCCACCGCCATAATAAGCATCGTTTATCCAAAAGAAAGAAGGGGATGGGCGCTTGGCATAAATGCAATGTCTGTTTACTTGGGATTAACCATGGCACCGGTTCTTGGAGGAATATTAACCCAATTTTTTCCATGGCAGGCTATTTTTTTAGTCAATATTCCAATAGCGATCGGTGCTCTAATTCTTACCTTTGTTTATATGAAAGAATCTAAGATCGATGAAATAAAGAAAAAAGAGAAGATCGATGTGGTAGGTTCTTTGATCTTTACAGGAAGTATCTTTTCAATTGTGCTTTACCTTAGTTTGGGCCAGATATATGATTTTACAAGCACTGTTTATCTACTTTCCATCGGTCTTGTGCTAATAGTTGTGTTCGTCTTTTACGAAAGGCGGACGGAAAGTCCGATGTTAGACATATCTCTTTTTACGGCCAATAGGACCTTTGCGGCGGCAAATTTCACGGCATTTTTGAATTACGTAAGTACTTTTTCTATAACGTTTGTTTTTTCAATATTTTTGCAAATGGTAATTGGCTATCCGCCATTTTTAGCAGGAATTCTTTTGATGATCGAGCCTGTTTTAATGGTAATCTTTTCTCCAATAAGCGGAAAACTCTCTGACAAATATGGATCTCGCGGCATAGCCTCTGCCGGAATGCTTGTAATAGCAGTTGCATTCTTTATTTTGGCTTTTGCCGGCCCAAAGGACGGAATTGCCTCAATGGCAATCCCCCTCGGAATTCTTGGAGTTGGATTTGGCCTGTTTTCGGCCCCAAACACAAATTCAGTTATGGGATCTGTCAGTCCAAAAAAGGTTGGCGTCGCTTCTGGAACGCTCGGCACAATGAGATTCACAGGTCAACTGTTAAGTCTTGCTCTCGCGAGCGCCATACTTTCTGTTAGCCTTCCCCATTCAATTTTACTTCAAATGTTCTCTGGTACAGTTAAATCCAAGATCGATCCCTCGGCCTTTGAGAATGGATTTAGAATTATAATGATCCTTTCTGGGATGCTTAGCCTTATAGGATCGTACACATCTCTTTTGAGAACAAAGAGAAATTCAGGTCAATCTTAAGGCAATTTATTTCCCGCTGCTTTGTAAAGATCGTACCATTCCCTTCTTGTCAGATTGACATTAGATGCCTGACATATTTCTTTAAGATGTTTTGGATTTGTCGTGCCGACAATAGGCTGTATCTTTGCCGGATGTCTCAATATCCACGCTATCGGTATGGCACTTTTAGGAACATCGTATTTCTTTGCCACTTTGTCCATTTCATCGTTGAGAGTTTTGAATTTCGGGTTATCCAAAAAAGTACCTTCGAAAAATCCGTACTGGAATGGAGACCATGCCTGAATTGTGATGCCGTTAAGCCGGCAATAATCGAGCACACTTCCGTCACGATCGACAGATTTGTCGATTTGCATGTTAACGTTTAATCCCGCATCTATCATACCCGTGTTTGTGATGCTGAGTTGCAATTGATTCACGATTATTCTTTGATTTAAATACTGGCTTAACAATTCTATCTGCATTGGATTGTGATTGCTCACTCCAAAGTTCCTTATCTTACCGCTCGCGTGCAATATGGAAAAGGCCTCTGCAACTTCTTCTGGCTCGACGAGCGCATCGGGCCTGTGGAGCAAAAGTACGTCTATGTAATCGGTCTTCAAACGTTTCAGACTGCCATCAACGGCTTCAAGAATATGATCCCTTGAAAAGTCGTAGTATCCATCTCTTATTCCGCATTTCGTCTGAATGAATATCTTCTCTCTTACTCCTTTCATCTCTTTGAGCGCTGTGCCAAAGAGTTCTTCTGATTTTCCGCCACCGTAAATGTCCGCATGATCGAAGAAATTTATGCCTTCTTCAAGGGCGGTGTTTATCAACTTTGAGACATCTTTTACAGACATGTCCGCAATTCTCATACATCCAAGCGCGATTTCGGAAGATCTTATCTCGCCATTTGCTATTTCTATCGTTCTCATCTTAATCACCTCTCATATTTTGCTAACTTTATGTAAAAATCTCGGAAGATCGGGATTCAAACCTTTAGAAATCGAAAGATTGAAGGCGAACAACTGGATGAAAAGCGCATTTTCAAATGGATACAATTCTCTTTTTGACGGGAGTATCTTGAATGAAAGATCGCCCTTTCTCAAGAGTTCATCGTTGTCTGAAACGATAAAGGTGTGCGATCCAGTTTCTTTTATCCTGTCCACAACTTTTGCGCTTAATTCGATCGTAGAGTCATCCGGTGCAAAGATCAAAACTGGAATGTCTGGATCTAACATCGCAAGAGGGCCGTGGACAAGATCGACCGAAGAGAGCCCTTGTGCACTTATATAACACGTTTCCTTCAACTTGAGCGCGCTCTCGAGTGCCACGGGATAGTTAAAACCTGTGCCTATTATAACCAGATCTCTTGCAAATGAATATCTCTGGGCAAGGTTTCGTATTTCTTCCTCCCGATCGAAGATCTCATCGTACATGGATTTAAGATCATCGATCTCGAATTTTTTCTCCTTTATCGCGTATACAAGTAAAAGCACACCGGCCATGGAAGCGCTGAATGTCTTTGTCGCGGCCACACTTTTTTCAATTCCGGCATTCATGAAGATCGTGTTATTCCCAAGAAGTTTTGTCATTGTGCTCTCTGAATGGTTCGTTATTCCAAATGTAAAGGTTCCTTGATTTACAGATTGCCTTAGTATCTCGCAAACATCTTCGGTTTCTCCCGACTGGGATATGCCCATCACGACCCCATTCTTAAGATTTGGCGTTTTTTTGTAATGCGTGTAGAGAGATCCGAGGGCAAGCGCTACGGGTATGCCGATTTCGGATTCGAAAAGGTATTGGCCGTAAATACAGGCATTGTCAGATGTTCCGCGCCCCGCCGCTATCATAACATCGGGAGATATTCTTTTGAAAATCTTCGCGATTTCCTCTATCTTTTGGCCTTCATTTGAAATGAGACGCTCTATCACCTTTGGTGTTTCATGGATTTCTTCGATCATTCTGTAGGTCATTTCATACCTCCATATCACATTCTATTTAAAATATCAAGTTTTTTTGACGTATCGTACGCAAGCATTTCGGGATGCGTCCTGTAAGGGCTTAATTCGGCCGTCAAATATCCATCGTAATTTGCCTTTCTTAAAGCCTTTATCACTGCCTTCCAGTTCACATCTCCTTCGAAAAGGTTCTTAAAGCCCTGAATGTTTCCTATCGACGTGTCGAAATCTTTTATATGGACTCTTACTATGTAATCGCCGAGCACCTCTATCCAGTGCTCAGGATAAGAAAAAGCAAGCACGTTGCCGACGTCGAAATAAAATCTCACGTAAGGACTTCCTATCTCGTCTATGAATTTCCTCATCTCGAGCGGACTTAGAAGAAATTTGTTCCACACATTTTCTATCCCTATGCAAACCTTTGCTTCTTCGGCCTTCTTTGAAAGGGCTTTTAATGCCTCCTGAGACCTTTTGTACGCTTTGGAGTAAGAGACATCTTCGTTAACAACTCCCGGAACTACAAGAATGGCATCTGTATGAAGTATCTTTGCGGCCTCTATCATCTTCTCTACGATTTCGATTCCTTTGTTTCTTACACTTTCATCATCGTCGGTAAGAGGGTATTTCCAGTGAAGCGCTGTGGCAACACTTGAGATCGGTACGTTATTCGATCTGGACATTTTAAAAATCTCTTCGATCTCATCTTTTGTCGAATCAATTCTCAATGAAGGAGTGTCCTTCTTTTCTTCTTCCATATTTATCTCTATTCCGTCGTATCCGGCCTTTTTCGCATTTTCTATGCATTCCTTTACGGTGTAATTTGCAGGAAAGGTCCAGCAGTTTATGCCTTTTTTCACGACTTTATCACCTTGCCCTTCTTTACGGATTCGTAAGCCATCAAAGCGACTCTAAGCGCTTCGAGTCCGTCTTTGCCTGTTACAGGCTCTTGAAGATCGTCTTCGATGCACTTCACAAAGTCTTTGAGCATGAGGTAATCCATATCATCTCCCCAGTAGACGTATTTGCTGTATTGAATTCTGTCCGAGTACATGATTCCATGCTGGGCAAACGCATCGACACTCATCGACCCTTTTGTGCCGGCTATCTCAAAGGTCACATCTCCCCACGTCGGAAAGGATTTCGGTCTTGACCATGATGCGTCTAAAGTTGCAAAGATCTCATTTTTGAACTTCATCGATATTAGGCCGCAGTCTTCAACGGGTATGTCGTGGATCAATGTCCCCATCTTTGCGTATACTTCTTTTACCTCGGATTTAAAAGTCCATCTTAGGATATCCACAACGTGAACTGTGTGATCAATTATGGCTCCTCCTCCGGAAAGCGTTTTGTCTGTGAACCATCCTCCCGGCATCGTTCCATGATTCGTCGCACTTATCCCGATTATCTCTCCGAGTTTTCCTTCATTTATTATTTCCTTCATTCTCCTTACTGGAGGCGCGTATCTTACCGGAAAGGAGACCATGAGTTTGACTTTGTTTTCCCTGCAGGCATCTATCATATTTTGGGCGTCTTCAATTGTCGTCGCGATTGGCTTTTCGACTATGACGTGTTTTCGCGCGCGCGCCGAATCTATCGTCATCTTCGCATGCTTTGCATTTGCGGAACATATCACAACGGCATCGACGGATTTGTCAGAAAGGATATCTTCGTAATTTCTGAAATACTTTATACCATGCCTTTGGGCAAAATCTTTTCCCTTCTTTTCATTCTCTTCCGCTATCCCCGCTATTTCAACCTTTTCTATGCGCTTCAAAGATTCAACGTAACTTTCCGCGTGCATGTGATCGCAACTCAAAATTCCGATCTTCATAATTTCACCTCCAGAGGTTTATTCACCCTCATCGATTCTATGCAGGTCAGGGCAACTTTCAGCGCGTAAAGCGCATCGTGGGCGGGAACGGGAATTTGTGAATCTTTTTCGACAGATTCAAGAAACTCCCTTATTTCGCGTGTATAAGGCTCTATGTCGGGAGAAAGTGGACTTTCCGGAATAGAAACGCTCTCGGCTTTGCCTTTATTTTCTTCGAAAAGATTTAACTTCAAAGGAATGGAGTTAAAACTGGTGAATTCAACTAGGCCATCTGTCCCTGCTATCTCTATCTTCGCACCAAACTGGGTTCTTTGATTTCCAGACCAGTCTGAGACCAGATGGGCGATAATGCCGTTTTCGAATTCCATCATTACAAGATCGTATTCCGGATCGAATGGCTCTTTCCGTTTAAAGACATTCCCGCGCGTGTAAACTTCTCTAACAGGACCAAAGGTCCATGTGAGAAAATCTATGTCGTGGATCAAAGAATCTTGAATCGATCCTCCACTTTTGTCATGATAACCGTACCATTCCCTAACTATGGCGGGATTTGGTCCTCCTCTGTAGGTCCTTACCACCTTTGGAAGGCCAATAGAGCCCGAATTAATGATTTCACGTGCCTTTATGTATTCGGGAAAGAACCTCAAAACGTGGGCTATCATGAACTTAACATCATTCTTTGAGGCGGCCTCGATCATCTTAAGACCATCTTCATAGGTTAATGCCATGGGTTTTTCACAAAGCACATGCTTTTTTGCACTGGCCGCTTTTATCACGAATTCACTGTGAAGATAGGTCGGCACGCATACGTCGATAACGTCTATATCCTTTCTTTTGATCACATCCTCGGCGTTGTCATAAGGATCCACTCCGAAGATATCTGCGAGTTTCTTTGACCTTTCCGGTATTATGTCCGCTACGGCAACAACCTTTGCATCGGGGATATTTTTGTAGCAATTGGCGTGAACTGTTCCGATTCCACCCGCTCCTATGATTCCAACTCTCATCTTATCGCCCCCAGCTTGTGATGGATTCATCTATATGATACACCCTCTCATTCGACACGTGCTAAAATCAAAATAAAGGTTATCCAAATGAAGTGGTAAAAAATGGCAAAGTCATACGAGTTTTACGAACAGATAGCAAAAAAATATGATGAAATGTACGAAGACATTACATGGAATGTCCACCATGAGATAATACGACGCATTCTTGAAATGGTCGTGGCAGAACATTCGTCTGTCATGGATCTTGGAGCAGGGACGGGAAGATGGACAATTTACTTTGCCAAAGCGGGAATGGAAGTTACGGCAGTCGAGCCGTCAAAAGCGATGATCGATGTCATGAAAGAAAAGATTCCGGATGATCTTTTGAAGAAAATAAACTTTGTTCAAAGCACGGCCGAAGATATGAACTTTTCCGATAAATTCGATCTTGTAAATGCCCAAGGAGATGTTTTGAGTTATTTAGACGATCCGGACGAAGGACTTAAAAGGATTCACAAAGCATTAAAAAATGGCGGTATCTTTGCAGGAACGGTTGATTCGAAATATTTCTTCATCAAAGATCTTTCAAGAAGAGGAGAATTTAAACAGATCGATGCCATCGAAAGGAATCCGGTCATTTTCATAGGAGATCCGGCTGAAAAAAGGACATTCAAAACAAGGCTTTTCACATCTAAGACACTTTCTAAGATTCTCGAAGATCACAAATTCAAAGTTTTGGAAATATCCGGAATAATTCTCTTCGGGCCTTACGAAGAAAGCCTTCATTCGAAATTCAACGAGATCGTCGAAAATGAAATGAAATACATGAAAGATCCATTACTTGTGGATCAGGCAATGCATCTGCATTTTATAGCAAAAAAATGATTTTTCATGGTCTCACACGGGCCATCAAATAAGCGTCGATATATTCTCCGTTTCTTATGGCATAACATTTGAGCGTGCCTTCTATTGTGAATCCGAATTTCTTGTACATATTTATCGCTATTTCGTTGTCGGTGTAAACTTCTAATTCTATTCTTTTGAGATTGTACCAGTTATCGGCAAGATCTATTAATGCTTTCATGAGAGCAGTCCCTATGCCTTTGTGCTGGTAATCATCGTGAACGGATATTCCCAAAGCAGCACAATGGCGCCTTCTGCCCTTGAAAACATTCAATCCCGCAGATCCGACAAGTTTGCCATCTAATTCGGCAACAAGAGTAATTGAGTCTTCTTCCTCTGTCATTCTGCTTACCATCTTCGCGGCATTTTCTTTCGATGTAAAAGGCATCGCAAGCGTGTTCGCACTCGCGTTAGGACAGTTTCTCAATTCGTAAAACCCATCGACATCCGTTTTTTCAATCGTTCTTATCTTCAGAGCCATAGTAAAACTCCTTTCCTATAATAAATCTTGCAGTCTTTTGATCTCGTTTTTTATCTCATCGATTACTTCTTGATTATATATTTTTCGCTTATCTCCGCTTTTTATTGAAAAGACATAAAAACACTTCCACCGTATTTCTTTTTAAATTTCTCATGCGTTTTCAATTCATCTTCTGGTTTAGAATAAGTATCGAATTTCAAGTAAACGAATTTTCCCTTAAGATATTTGTTCAAGTATAAGAATATTTTTGGAGATTCGTTCATTTTTGGGATAATTCCAAGAAGTTTCACTTTAAGCCCTGTATCTAATTCGATGGTATTTTCATTGATGATTTTTACGACTTTGTACAATTTTTCTTTTCCGAAATCAAATTTTTCTGGCGAAATTACCGGCTTTGCGTCTTTTATATTCGGTCTGTATTCTATCTCATTTTCAATTTTAATCTCAAAAGTACGTTCTATTATTTCTATATTCAATTGAGATAACAGATTTTCACTTTTTGCGATCTTTTCTTTTATAACTTTCAAAAATTCAGGATTTATTTCGTATCCTATGGCATTTCTTTCAAGTTCATTGGCAACTTTTGCAGTTGTCCCGCTACCTAAAGAGGATAAGGATATGATCCCATAACAGTTGCTCCCCCAGTTGTATTCATTTTCGTCTTTTTTTGCCATATTATTGAGCCCATGTAATCAAAGCCTATTTGCTCACATTGAGCAATTATCTCGGCATGAAGGGGAGATACTTTGTATTTCCCGTATATAATACTTCTTAAAAATTGATCTCCTATATTCACACACAATCTTGATCCTGGCTTGAGGACTCTAAAACTTTCTTCCCAAACAAGATAAAGACTTTTAAGATAATCGTGCAAGGATTGATCATACCCTATTTGGCCTTTTACTTTGTAATTTTTGATATGCCAGTAAGGTGGAGATGTTACGATCAGATCGATCATTGAATTGTTTAATTCGGGCATCCTTCTACTGTCGCCAATTATTATTTTTGATGAGATCACACTTTCTTCTCCAAACTAATTTTTCATATTCCACTCGCCTATTTTTCATTCCATTGGCCATAGGCTATTTTTTATTCGCCTTTGATTGATTGGCAACGGCCTCAGCTTTCTTCTCGATTTCCTCCTGGTTCCCAAGATAATAATGCTTTATCGGTTTTAGATTATCATCGAGTTCATACACAAGAGGAATTCCTGTCGGGATGTTAAGAGCGATTACCTCTTCATTCGATAAATTATCTAAATATTTAACCAATCCTCTCAAACTGTTTCCGTGAGCGACGACGATGACTTTCTTTCCCGATCTTATCGTTGGAGCTATCGTTGAATTCCAGTAAGGAATCACCCTGTTTATCGTGTCTATAAGGTTTTCGGTAAGAGGCAATTCAGATTCTTTCAAACTCGCGTATCTTGGATCGTGGCCGGGATACCGAGGATCATCTTTTTCGAGCGCCGGGGGCCTTACGTCTGCCGATCTTCTCCACAAAGTTACTTGCTCATCGCCGTACTTTTGCGCAGTTTCGGCTTTATTCAACCCTTGCAATGCACCGTAATGTCTTTCATTCAACCTCCATGAATTTTGAACGGGTATCCACATCAGATCCATTTCATCGAGCACTATCCACAACGTTCTTATGGCCCTTTTAAGCACAGATGTGAATGCGATATCGAAATGATACCCCGAGTCTTTGAGAATTTTACCTGCACTGTGAGCCTCCTGAATTCCTCCTTCGGTGAGATCCACATCGGTCCAGCCTGTAAACCTGTTTTCTTTGTTCCACAAACTTTCTCCATGTCTCAAAAGCACAATTTTGTACATTTAAGAACCTCCTCGATAATGTATTCAAATCTATTATACCCAAATTCAACTTCAACGTGACTTTGTAACACGTAGAATTATCAATTTGCAATTGTCAATTGACAATTGGCAATAAATTTCTCACGTCTTGAAATTTACATGGTAAGATCAAGGTATGGAGGTGAAAATCATGAGAAAATTGAAATTGGGAATAATCGGATCGGGTATAGCGGTAAAAGAGTTGCATCTTCCCGCCTTAAAGACTCTCAATACGCTTTACGAGATAAAGGCGATTTCCAGCAGAAATATAGATCACGCCAAATCACTTGCCAATGAGTGCGGAAATGATGTCGTCGCCTTTGATGATCCTTCGAAGATGACAGACATAGATGCCGTCGACATAGCGATACCGGTAAATCTTAATTACGACATGATAAAGATCGCTTTTGAAAATGGCTGGGACGTGATTTGCGAGAAACCCATCGCCGAAAATACTCACGGCGCACGAAAAATACTTGAACTTCACGAGAAATATCCGCAAAGGATACTCTACATTGCCGAAAGCCACAGACACGATCCTGCCATAAAGGTAATAAAGGATCATCTTTCTGAAATAGGAAATATAGCCTTTTTCGATTATAGGTTAGTCATTCCAACGAAAAATAGCAAATACGCCAAAACTGAATGGAGAAAACATCCGGCACACGTCGGGGGCTTTCTTTCAGATGGAGGAGTTCATCATGTCGCATTTTTGAATGCGATCTTTGGCAAGTATCTTTCTGTCGGGGGATTCACAAAGCAGATCTCTGACTTCACAGAGGCTCACGATACGATGATCATGAATATAAAATATGAAAAAGCCTTTGGAACCTATTCCGTCACTTACGCGCCGGATTACAGGGAAAATGAATTTTCAATCTACGGATTTCTCGGATTCTTAAAGATGAAAGATTCAAAAGTTACAGTCGTGAAGGGCAATGATATCAAAGAATATTCAATACCTCCGGCAAATTTCTTTGTAGAAGAATTCAAGGATTTTTACAATTGCGTCGTTAACCGTCAAAAACCCGTTTTAGGCGATCCTTACCTTGCGTTCACGGACCTTGAAATGATAGAAAAAGTTATAAACCTGTAGAATTAATTTACGAATAAAATGTTTTTCATTCTTACAATTTTGTGATATAATAAAAATGAAAATCGTTTTTGGAGGTGTAAAAATGAAAAAACTTTTAACAATTTCAATTTTGTCTGCATTTTTAATGGTGGCGTCTTTAGCAATGGCGGGAGTGCCTGATTTCACGATGTATGGATTTCCAAATGTGGTGGCATCGATAATAATTCAGCCCGATCAAAATGCGGTTCTTACACTCGGTAACGCATCTATAAACATTCCTTCCGGTGCCTTTGGAAATGTCCCTGTTAAATTCGAATTGCTCACCGCGACCCCAACCTCATGGCAAAAGTATGTGCCATCAAATCAAAAAGTGCTTTATGCCTTCGCTTTCAAAGTCATAGACCTTACAACCGGCGCTTTGATAGGAAAGTTCTCAAAGCCTGTGATCTTTTATTTTTCATCAAGCCAAATCACATCACAGGCACAATATCTCGATACAACACCGTCCTTTGAAGTTTCCAAAAATCCCATACCACCAAAAATAGAATTCAATGGTCAGATAGGTACCCTTTCCCATCCAATAGCGGGCGCTCCAGTTGGATGGCTTGTAACGGTTCCGGAATAGATCGAAACAAATAAACAAGCCGGCGAAAGCCGGCTTGATTAATTTTACCTTAAAATCGAGGGAAATATCTCCTTTACGTGATCATGACGTCGCATGACGCGTATACGGGCATCTTTGTCAGAGGCCGAGGTTTATCTGCTCTTCGATGTACTTCCAGAGATTATGTTCCACTTCAAATACCCACAAAGATTCAGGTACCTCTATGAACAAAAGCAGCGGTGTTACAAGGAGTCCTTCTGCCGCGGCTATGCCAAGGTCTTTCAGCCACGCGGCGACTCCTATTCTTACCGTCAAATCGTCCGGAGTGCCAGTTATTGTAACGGTCAAAGACTGATCCGCGGCTATTATGGTTCTTAATAATCCTGTTTTCTGAGCCTGTATTATGGTGCCTTTGGGATGTGTGACACTTTGCACTTTGAATTTTTCATTTTTGAAAAATTCCTCAATTTTACCGGCCAGCTTTTCCATATCGATATGTTTGTCTTTGTATTCCCTTACAGCGTTTTTCATCTTATTCGGCACACCATAAAATGTGCCTTCTCTCCTTCCGTGTATAAATATATATCTGTTAGATAGATCTCATACGGAAATAGTTCATTTACGCTGTCTTGCGCTAATTTTGTCCCGTTGTGAATGACCAGACAGGTCCTGTTTTTTCTAATCCTGTTGTGTAATCGTAAGCGTCTATTTGCCAATAATAAGTTGTATTTGGACTTAGGTTAGATACTTGGTAAGAAGTTGAAGTAATGTTACCGACCAAAATTGAATTCGGTGTGGGCGTCGTGCCAAAAAATATCGTGTATTCCATAGAATCTCCAGCAGGGCCACCTCCAGACCATGAAAGTGTTGGATTCAAAGAAACACCGGTCTGACCGTTATAAGGAGAAGGATTAGAAGGTACATTTGGAGCGGAGACCGCTTCTGTAGTAAATGACCATATAGGGCCTGAGACAATCGTATTCGTAGTTTCGTCGTGGGCGATTACCTGCCAGTAATAGGTTGTATCTGCATTGAGTGTAAAAAGTAAATAGAATGAATTGCTTGTGATGACGTTCGTAGGCTTCATATTTGTAGGAGATGTGCCTATATACACATAGTAGTCTATCTTATCTCCTGGCGGATAAGTGCATGTGAATGAGAAAATGGGATTCAGGGAAACACCGATCTGACCGTTGTAAGGTGAAGGATTGGAAGGAGTGCCCAAATATTTTGGAGACATGCAGCCAGACAAAATCAAAGCAACAGTAAAAAATGATACCACCAAAAATAAAATTCCATTTTTTTTCACGATCTCACCCTCTCAAATCATAAAATGTGTGAAATCTCTTCATCTGTCAACTGCAAATATACTTTGTTCTTTAAAATAAAGCCCCATAATAGGGGCTTTATTTTGTCATTTCATTTTGCAACGCTTACAGTTACAACGTTTTGAGTCATTTGGGAGTAACTTCCAAGTTCCAATTTCGCTTCGACGTAAACCGTTACGGTGCCATTATCATTTTTGACAGTCTTCCAGATCCTGGATGGAATATTTCCGCTAACTGTGTAAGATGAAGAATCTGGCATGACAAATTGGAGACCTTTGATAATCAATCCATCGTAGATAGTTGGCAAATGGTTTTTTATTATGGCTGTTACATTGTTAAATGCCCCTGTGTTCAAAGGATAGTATTTGACATCGAAATACCCCGGAAGAAATACCTGAGTATAGACTTGTTTACCATAGACTGTAACAAGTACAAAATGGTAAAATCCTCCATCTTGCGGCGCCTGATAAAGTGGCGCCCCCGCTCCTCCTGTGATAATGTACGTTATTCCATCAAAATCTGCTTTCCAGTAAAGATGTTCATGTCCTTCGAACACTATCCTTATGTTGTGATACTTCTGATTGTAAGAGTTGAACAATTCTTCCACTTTTTGTGCCATTGCTTTGTCTGTCCACGCCGTGTCCGTTGGATCACCATATTCATGAAGCGGTTTGTGCATGAAGATAAAAATATTGTCGGCGGAAGTAGCAGATTCAAGGTCTTTGACAAGCCAATCATATTGGGCTTGAGTAAAATTCCCATTCGGAGAGTTCACATTTGTATCGAGCACTATGAAATGGCTTGTATCATAATTAAACGAGTAGTAAAGAGGCCTATGTAATAACAATTCATAATCCGTTTGACCATTTTCTCCTGCCACATCATGATTGCCGACGGTGGTATAAAATGGCATATCAAAAATCTTTGTGACGTTCAAAAAATCTATGTATTGTTTCCATGTTTGCTCGGCGTTGGCATCGTATCCATGGACAAGATCACCGGTATCGATGACAAAAGACGGATGTATCCATTCGGCATCTTGAACTATTTGTCTGAATACGGCAGGCTGAGGCTCTTCATTGTTGTAAGGTCTGTTATCACCAAAAACGATGAATCTAAAAGTCTCCGTCCCAAAGATAAAAATCACAAAAGAGATCAGAAAGATAAGAAAAATGAAAAATACCCTCTTATCCATTTTGATTCATCTTACTTTCCTGAAAGCCATGCAAGAATATTCAAAGTAAGTTGTGCGTTATCATATCCTTTTGTTGTCCAGTCGTAGTTTGAATATATCGCCGTTCCAAATCCGACAAGTCTGCCTTTTCCTATGATCTGTGCCGCTCCAACTGGGAACGGTGGTTGCCAGTAAGAATATGTTTGAGAATCCGTGTCTGCTTGTTTTGCCATAGGAGAAGTCTGAGCGATGATGTAGACTCCATTTCCGCTCTGTAATGGATTATTGCCAGGTGCCGCAAGAGAGCATCCACTGTAAAATTTAATAACGTTTATGCCATTTGCAATGTTAAAAGGAGTCTGTGGAAAATCACTAATTTTGACTTCCCATACGTCTCCGTAATTAGAAGAACCATCTTCGACTTCGTCTGGGTTGAAAACAAATCCAGCATTTAATGCCCCGAGCAATTTGTTCAAGACATCAAAATGACCTTCTTTTTTGTAATTCGATTGGGCAGTTAAAAAAAGTCCACCACCATCCTGCACAAAATTAACTATCGCGGTTATTTCTGAATCAGACAGCGATTTCGGATTCGCGAGCAAGAGTATCTTCCCCTGACTTAAAATTTGAGGCGTAATTTCAGACGTTGAAAATATCACGTTATAGCCCGAAGATTCAAGAGTTTTGACCATATCCGTCAATTTTGATTGAGCATACTGATCTGAATGACCTTCATCGATTATGACATTGACCGTTGAAAATGCCATCATCCCTAAAACGAGCAAGGCGATAAGAATCAAATAGAACTTTTTCATAAAAGACCCTCCTCCTTTTTTGATGAAATAGCAAAGTATTATATCACCATCCAAAAAACGGGAAAGCAGTCTCTCAAAAAGTTTATTGCCAAAATTCTAATAACTTTCAAAATTCAGGTTAAGAAAGATATTTAAAGATTAACAGCGATATACATAGATAATCTTTAAAAATCTTTAAATATACAATTTAACAATGTTTTTTATCCATAGATAATTTAAAATAATCGCTAAATTCTTTAAACTAAACTTGACATGTTCAGTTTAAAGTAATACTTTCCGGGATCTCAAAATCTGTTTGTATTTTCCCATAAGATAACACTTACTACTCTGCCCTTTTCATTTAAAGAGATTAAGGATTCTGAGTATTGGAAATGAAGATATAAGATTGTGGAGGATCTTAATAAGGCCGGCATCGATGATTTTTGTGCTTCTTGACTTTATACAACTCACAGGTGGTGCGATAATGACCTTTTTCAAAATGATCTAAGATTCATGATGATATTTCCATGCTCTTTTTTATTTCAGTGGTTGAATCATGACGTTTCTTTTGCATAAATTAATCCTACTATTCCCTTTCCCCCATGAAGAGATAGCGCGGGACCGAGATAATAGGTTGTGATGTCTTTAGAAAATCGCTTTGCGAAAAGTTCCGCTTCATTTTTTGATCCCGTATAAGCGACGGCACATTTCGTAGCGTTGGGATCTAATTTTTTCTCAAGCACTTTAAGAGCGTGTTTCTTTCCTAAAGATACAGATTCTAAACTTATGTAGCCTTCTTTTATCGTAAAGATCGGCTTGATGTTCAAAATTTCACTCAATCTAAAGGCTGCCTCAGGCATTCTTCCGCTTTTTTTGAGATGCTTGAGTGTATCTAAAACAAAATAAGCCTTGACGGATGATCTTTTTATCTCTATCTTTTTTACGATATCGTCAAAGTCTACTCCAGATTCAGCCATCTCGCATGCATCCATTACAAGAAAACCTTCGGCCATGGATAAAGTTAGAGAATCCACAACTGATATTTTAAGTTCCTTGTAATTTTTTGCGATCATGCTTATGGTTGAAAACGTTCCGCTAAGTTTAGAGGATATCGTTATAACTATGACGTGATCATAACCTTCTGATTTGACCTTGTCAAAGACTTTTGTTATGTCTTCTATCGCAGGTAAAGATGTTTTTAGATCATGATTTTCAAGTAACTTTACAACATCTTGAGCGCTTATATCAAATCGATCCCTGTATTCATGACCATCATCAGATATTATTCTAAATGGAATGAGTTTTACATTATGATCGTAAATAAATCTTTCATCCAGATCACAGCCGGTATCTGCTATGATTGATATCTTCTCATTCATTCCAATCTCCTTTTCTTTCAATCACTTTTGAAGATCAAAAATAATCTCTTCTTCGGCGGTTCTAAATTTATGTAAACTGTGCGCATATTTATTCCTGCAGTCTCTGTGGACAGATCAGTCCATGGAATTAATCAGATATCTGCGTATATCTCGCCTTTTTTTATTCTAAGCACTTGAGACATTATACCAAAAACCTACCGGTTTGTCCTCGAGTGTGTATATAATGAACTCAATGTAGATTAGATTTAGTTCAGACTCCAAGACATGGCCTTTTAAAAACAAAGGAAGGTGCAGAAGGTCAGTTGCAGGATGAAAATGCATCGTACAGATAAGGTGGCATTTAGACTAATATGTTCCCAAAATGTTGTCAAAAGTAGAAACCATGTACTTATGAATGTATGCAAAGGAGATCATAACAATAAACTTAGTTTATAATCTCACAAATTAAGCATATAACCATTTTCCTTAATCCATTCTTCCCGCTTTTTATAATCCGGCATTAACATCTTTACTTTTATCCAGAAATTCTTTCCATGATTTCTTTCTTCCAAGTGTGCAAGTTCATGCACAACAACGTAATCTATTACAGGTATAGGAGCCATTATAAGTCTATAAGAAAAGTTTAAATTTCCATTTGAAGAACAAGAACCCCATCTTTTTTGTGCAGACGTGATATTTATCTTATTGTGTTTTAAATTACTCTTTTGTGCATACCATTTGACTCGTTCAGAAATTATATCAAATGCCTCTTTTTTATACCAATCGATAAAAACTTCTCTTGCCTTATCTAAAAAACTCCTCGATAAATAAAAACCATCTTCAAGTTTAAGGGGAATATCTTGGTTATCCACTATATAAAGCTTATAATACTTGCCAAGATATAAAAACCCTTCCCCATTCACAAATTCCTTTTTTAAAACTTTAGGATCCCTTGCCTCTATCTCCTTCTTTTTCTTCTCAATCCAATCTGAATGCTTTTTAATAACCTCCCAAATCTTTTTTTCATCTATGCCAAAAGGCGCTCTTACTATCAATGTGGCATCATCCGTAATCTGCAAGGCTATTGTCTTTCTTTTTGAACGTATTATTTTCTCAATCTTTATGTCTAACATAATTTCACCACTTCCTATAATGGTGATAAGCAAGTTCTAATAATCTTTGTACTATTTCATTTCTTTTTTTGTATATAATATCTGGATCTAAATTGCTTGTAATGTATACTCCTTCATCTTTCTTAACATTTTCATGATAGTTTTGAATGAGAGAAATTTTATCCTGAAAGTGTCCCATTTTCATCAAAAGTTAATGAATGAGGTCTTTGAAAATCAATTCTCGAATTGAAATAAACGAAAATGCCAACTGATTTGGTAAAATGTTAAACACATCACCAATCCAGGGAGGTATTTTCATGGAAATTTTATCAGAAATTCAATCTCTAACGCAAGCATTTTTTCTTATCCTTTGCCATGAATCTCATAGCTCTAATCGAGATAGTCTTGTTCTTTAGCCCAATTCCTACCATAAGTCAGATTGC
>ERZ1669251.40-NODE-40-length-59246-cov-12.106368_pt1 | contig 59246 bp, 56 predicted proteins | sample MGYA00579294_ERZ1669251 | MGnify/ENA primary metagenome ERZ1669251 (study PRJEB41166, sample SAMN08046056) | hot springs metagenome | biome: hot spring; feature: acid hot spring; material: thermophilic sediment; isolation source: thermophilic sediment from acid hot...
GCCCTATGTATAGGAAATTATTTCGAGATATCACAACTTTAAAAAGAAATAGAAAATAATTTTTTCCTTTTTTTATTTTTTTAATATTTTAATAGGCAAAAATGGTAAGCAATTTTAAAACATTAAAAATTTTGCTTGAATTTAATAAAATATTAAAAATTTAAAATCATTACCTAAAAAAATAATTTTATTTTTTAAGTTCTAAAACAACAACATCCTTCACTGATTTCATGCTATTGAAAGGAACAACAATTCTTCCTTTTGCTTCAACTTCAAACTTTTTTGTATCAAGATCTTTTGCTGGGTTAATTAATAAATGCATTATATTTCCTTTTTCAATATCTATTACAACATTATCTATAGTTCCAAGAATTTCACCATCGGATGACATAGCTGTTCTACCTTGCAATTCTGTTATGAACATTTTCATTTTTATCACCTGGCATATTTTTGTATGATATTAGAAAGAATTTACAATATTTAAATATTTTTTCTATTTTTTATTTTTATATTGATTTGAATGACTTATTTAAAGTAAAAATCAATAATTATGAAGTAAATTCAATAAATGCATAATATTTTTCATATTTTATGGTATTCTGATAAAAAAGTTTAAATAAGACAAATGTCATACATTTAATCACTTCCAATTAAGGGAGGCAAAAAAATGAAAAGTATAATTAACAATGCATTGGGATACGATCCAGAGAAAGGAGCGCCACCTGTTCAGCAGAAACAGGAAACTCAAACAAATGAGGCAGCACAAATTGTGTCACCAGATGAAGAAGAGTTGAGAAAATTAGTGGAGCAATTAAAAGTAAATATAAGAATTGTAGGGTGCGGTGGTGGTGGGACAAATACTATTACTAGATTATCCACTTCTGGAATAGTAGGTGCAACTCTTATTGCTGCAAACACAGATGCTCCACATTTACTCAATGTAAAAGCAAACAGGAAGATTCTTCTGGGTAAGAGATTAACAAGAGGTCTTGGTGCTGGTGCAGATCCTAGAATAGGCGAAGAGGCTGCAAGAGAGGCAGATGAAGAACTTAGAAATGTTTTGCAAAGATCAGATATAGTTTTCATAACTGCTGGTATGGGCGGCGGAACAGGAACTGGTTCTGCACCTTATGTGGCACAGGTAGCCAAAGAGGTGAATCCAGGAACTCTTGTAATTGGTGTAGTAACTCTTCCATTTTCTGCAGAGGGAAAAGTGAGAATGGAACAGGCGTTATATGGCTTGGAGAAATTGAAAAGATATTGTGATACAACTATTGTAATACCTAATGATAAGCTTCTTGAAATAGTGCCTAGATTGCCACTCGACCAAGCTTTCAAGGTAGCTGATGAAGTATTAATGGAAGCTCTCAAGGGTTTAACTGAAATAATAACCAAGCCAGGTCTTGTGAATATAGATTATGCTGATATAAAGACTGTAATGGCTAACGGCGGCGTTGCAATGATAGGTATAGGAGAATCGGAAAATTCTTCTGATAGGGTAACTGAGGCTGTAAACGATGCTGTGAACTCTCCTTTAATAGAAGCGGATATAAGACAAGCTAAAGGAGCTCTTGTAAGAATAGTTGGAGATCCAAACATGAGCGTATCTGAAGCACAGAAAGCTGCTGATATTATACAGAAACAAATAAGTCCATCTGCAAAACTAATTTGGGGCGCCTCAATTGATCCTGAACTTCAAAATAAGGTAAAAGTATTGATTGTAATAACTGGAGTAAAAAGTCCCTACATACTCGATGAGAAAGCATCATTAACAGATATGAAGAAAGCAGCGCATATTTCTAGTTTGGATACGGCTATTGACAATCTTTAAATTTTTATATTTTTTATTATTTTTGCCTCAGAATTAAAAATTTTTTTATACCGTAATTTCCTACTCATTTTATGAATTTAATATTATTATCATTTGGTATATTATTGATTTCCATTGGATTATTGTTTCTTGCAATAACATTTTTTTAAAAACAAATTTTTTATTAAATTTTGAAAAAACATACAAAGTTGATTATCAAATCTTAAATATTTAAAATAAATTTACAAGGAATCATAATTCATCAGAACTTTGGTCATGAAGTAGTTCTGGTGAGTGAAACTGCAATTGCAAGTGAGACCTTAGGATCAACGCAGATAGGTTTTATAAGTGCATTAGCTGAAAATATTCTCAATGATAGAATTGCGAATATATTTTTCAATGTTGATAGTGATGAAAACGGTATTGCAAAAAGGGCTCCATACGGACTGGCTAAGGTTGAGGCAAAGTTAAAGGGTCTAGGTATAGATGCCGTAATAGCGAGTCCATATCAACTGTACAAAGTAATTGTGGAAAGAACAAAAATGTTGGCATTTGTACTATGGATTGTTTGGATACAGCTACGGCTCAGGTATTGTTTATTGGATGATAAAACTTGCAGGATTACCTTATAATGGTCTTCCCTATATATCTAGATCTTTTAGGGATGTTCTAAAAATAATAAATAATTCATCCTACAGAAAAAGTTTCAAAGTAGTAGTGAGAGGGCCGGCAACCTGGCAGATATCTGATAGTAATATGTAGCGTGAATTAAATATTGATTATCTTTTTGATGGTGAATTTGAAACTGACGGTCCAAAATTTTTTGAAGATCTTCTTTCTGGAAAAGTCTTGCCAGATAGATTTTTTGCAAGGCCAGCAAATTTGGAAGATATACCACCAATAATTACACCTGCTAATGGTGGTATGGTTGAAGTAACTAGGGGATGTGGAAGGGGCCGCGCATTTTGCAGTGTAAATTTAAGCGGAATGATTAAATCTTTCCCATTTGAAGGGAATATTGAAAAAGAAATAAGAATAAACATTTAAAAAGGAAATGTAAAAGGTTTAGGTTTGCACAGTGAAGAATATTTCAGGTATGGTGTTAATGGCATTGATCCTAGACCAGAAAAAGTTATAGATCTTATAAAGAAAGCATACAAGCTTGTAAAAACCTATGATGAAGACAATACAATTTCAATAGATTTTTCAACTGCTGCAGTTGCTGTCCAGCATCCAAAACATGTAAGGGAAGTTTGTGAATATGTGAATGAAGGAGGCAGAAAAACTTTCATTGAAGTTGGAATAGAAACAGGATCTCCAAGATTGATTGAAAAATTCATGAAGGGAAAGGTTTTACCATATAGACCAAGAGATTATCCAGATATAATTGAGAACGGAATAGGAATTTTAAATGATAACGGCTGGATTGTTGTTGGAACCATGATTTTAAATTTCCCTGAAGAAACTAATGATGATATAATCGCAAATTTGGAACTTTTGGACAGAATTAAAAAACTAGATGTATTAACATTTCCTCTTCCCTTGATTCCTGTTGCAACGTTCAGACAAAAAGGTTTCACTGCATTAGATGAAATTCTTGAAGATCCATTGAGAAGAGAATTCATTAAAAAAGCAATTATAAAGGCATTTAACAATGTTGAAGGGAACATAGATATATTGGCTTCAGGAACAAGGACAATTTTTGAAAGAGTAGCTATAAACATTTTAGGTCTTATATTCCTTAAAATGTTCAAGGATCGCATTGCTAGAAATGAAGGAAATATAAAATTAAAAAATTTTTAAATAATGTTTAGAAAATTATTTTAAATTCTTTGCATTATAAAGGCCCAATGATAGAAGAAATCATTGGGGTACTAGGTTTAATATTCTCTTTAATTCCATTGCTTCTGTTACCTTTGAAGGTAAGGGCAGGCATCTTTAAGTATATTCTTCTTTATTTATTTTTAATATTATTTTACATTTCATATCTTGGGTATTATTTTTTCAATAACGAATTTTACTTATTGCTTCTTTACATATTTGAAATGCTATTTTTCTTTAATATGTATAGATCTTACTTAGCGAAAGAGCTATTTTTGTCTTTGCCTTTAATTTATTATGTAAATGATTTAGCTCTAATTTTTTCTTTCTATTTTGCTACATTTAATCTTGCAGAACTGTTAAAAAATAAAAGGCAATACAAGAAAGTATCATATCTTGCGATATTTTCTTTAATTTTCTTTGATTTAGCAATAATTATTCAGTTACTTGAAATATTTTCAAGTCAAATATATATTTCGATTATTTCAGGCTCAATTTTCCTCGTTGGAACTTTACTTTTTGTATTGCCTGCCCTTAGGGTAGTGAGGAAGTCATGAGGAAAAACAGGTCTGAAAGCAGGATTATATTCGAACTTCTTGCTATTATTGACTATGAGCAGTGCACATCATCAACAATCATAAGAAAAGCGAATATACCATACAACAAATTTAAAGAAATAGAAGAGATACTACTAAAGAGGGAATTAATTACCAAGGAAACGAATGGGGATAAATCATATTATAAAATTACTGAAAAAGGGAAGGATCTTTTAAAGGGCTGGAGAAAGTTTAAAGAGCTCATGGAATTGTACGGTTTTGAACCATGAGGTCTTAATATGGAAAAAAGAATTTTCCATGCTACATCGATAATACTATCTAGATCCATATACGCGCTTAACTGGTATAATGTATCACCATTGTTCATTTTCATAGGACCATCACTGGCAATAAGCCTTTCACAATTAGGTCTTGTACCAACTTTCTTTCTTATAGGTGCAGGAGTTTTTCAAATTCCTGCAGGAATAATATCCTCAAAGATAGGGCCTAAAAAAACAGCAATGATTGGTATGTACATTCTCTCTATATTTACAATTCTTACAGGTTTTTCATGGAACATTTATTCAATATTAATTTTTAGGTTAATTGTAGGGATAGGTGCAGCATTTTACTTTTCACCAGCAATTGGTATTCTAAAAAATTTATTTGAGCAGAGAAGAGTTGGCCTTGCTATGGGCTTTTACAATGCAGCATTCAACCTTGGTGCGGGAATTGCTGTATTAACATGGAGTACAGTAGCACAGATCTTTGGATGGAGAGATGCTTTAATCATTTCAGGAGTAATTGGAATAATTATTACAATAGAAAATCATTTAACTTTGCCAGAACCTAAACAAGAGAAAACTGGCAAGTTAAGAGAAGTTCTTACAAATAGGAATGTAATTCTCCTTGGAATTGCCCTTGCAGGTTTCTGGGGTGCCTATTTTGCCACTGCCCAGCTACTTTTCACTTACTTAGTGAAGGAAAGAGAAATTAGTAATATTATTGCAGGTTCAATTTCTTCATTAATTCTTTTTTCTGGGGTAGTGGGTGGTCCTTTGGGAGGATACGTTCACGACATTCTTGGCAGAGGAAAATTGCTTCTTGCAATTCTAGGTATCATTTCATCAATTCTTATTTTATCAATTTTTATGGCAAGTACTATTCTTACATTTATTATAGCCATATTAATTGGCATAGTGGCAGTGAGTATTTTTTCAATACTTTATGCCATGCCTGCAAGATACAAAGAAATATCTGAGGAATATATACCTCTGTCAATAGGAATGATCAATTCATTGCAGATTTCAATAGGATCAATAGCACCTTTCTTGTTTACATATATATCAGATAAATTTTCTTTTAATTTTGGTTGGATATTTCTAGGCATTTTTGTTTTAGTATTTCTACCATTTTTGCTATTCATTAAATGAAAAATTTTCAAAAAAATTAAATTTTTTAAAACTAAACTTTTTATATTTGAATGAATTGCATCTTGTTTATGCAGTATAAATGGACGGTACTTACTAATACTATGTTAGGAGCTCTCATGGCTTCTATAAATATGAATATAGTAATGGTCACTTTGCCAACAATATTCAGAGGTCTGAACATAAATCCATTCGCAGCAGGTGAATTCACATATCTGTTATGGATATTGATGGGTTATTCTATTGTTCTTGCTACTATTCTAGTTACATTCGGCAGAATTTCTGATATATTTGGCAGAGTAAGAATGTATACTTGGGGCTTTATTATTTTTACAATAGCTTCAATTTTATTATCAATAGTTCCAAGTGGAACAGGAAATACAGGTGCACTTCTTCTAATAATTTTCAGAATGGTTCAAGCCGTAGGCGGAGGATTTTTGATGGTTAACAGCACAGCTTTGATTACGGATGCTTTTCCTGTTAATGAACGTGGAAAAGCCCTTGGAATTAATCAGATTGCTTTCATTGTGGGATCTCTATTTGGTCTTATTTTAGGAGGATTTTTGGCAGGCTATGATTGGCATTTAGTTTTTATAGTCAATATTCCTTTTGCTGTAGCCGGAACATTCTGGTCAATATTTATGCTCAAAGAAAAGGCAGAAAAGCAGAGGATTAAAATGGATTACTGGGGTAATATTACTTTAGCTCTTTCATTGATTTTAATTTCCTTAGGATTTACCTACACGCTTGAACCTTATGGAAGTTCACAGATGGGTTGGGGAAGTCCCTGGGTAATAGCAGCATTTATTCTTGGCATTATATTCCTTATAATATTCATAATTATTGAAAGAAGAGTGAAAGAACCACTTTTCAATCTTTCACTTTTTAAGATAAGACCATTTACATACGGTAATTTAAGTTTGCTTCTCTCTGGTTTAGGCAGGGGTGCTGTAATGTTCCTTGTAATAATATGGTTGCAAGGAATTTATTTACCATTGCACGGTTATTCATACACTGAAACACCCTTCTGGGCTGGAATATACATGCTACCTATGCTTCTAGGCATGGTGATATTTGGTCCAATAGGAGGAGCATTAACAGATAAATATGGTGCTAGACCATTTGCAACTGCTGGAATGATAATTACAGCAGTAGCATTGTATCTATTAACACTTTTGCCATACAATTTCAATCTCCTAGAATTTGAAACAATCATGTTCATAATAGGCGTAGGCGGTGGCCTATTTGCATCACCCAATACAACTGCAATCATGAATGCCGTGTCTTCAAAGGACAGGGCATCTGCAAATGGCATGAGGATGACAATTAACAACATTGCAGCAACAATAAGCATGGCTATATTTTTTTCAATAGCAATTACAATTTTCTCGAATAATTTACCTAGCGCAATGCTTAAGGGTGCATTGAACGCAGGTGTTCCAGGCCCCATAGCAGCAATATTGTCTAAAATACCAGCATCTGGTCTTCTTTTTGGTGCATTTTTAGGAGTTAATCCTGTTTCTGCACTTCCATCCCAATTATTATCATCAATGCCAGTTAATGCACTTAAAGCTTTGGAATCCAATACTTTCATTCCAAACATTATAGGTCCATCGTTCATGACAGGTCTTTCATATTCAATATACATTGCTGTAGCCTTATCCATCCTAGGAGCAGTTTTCTCAGCTCTAATGGGTGAAAGATATGTTCATGAAGAGCACTATGTTCCAGAGAATAATGAAATGCCAAAGAATGTGCCAGGTGGAGTGAAAAATGGAAAACCATGAAATTTTGGAGAAAATAATCCAGCTAAAAAGAAATCTGGGCAGAATATACGGCTCTGTAAAATTAAAAACGTCCTTAAATAGGACGGAACTTATTATTTTTATGATAATAGGTGAAAATAATGGAATCAGTCCAGGTAAATTATCAAATTTAACAGGCTTTTCAAAATCATTAATTACTATTTCTATAACAAACCTTGAAAATGCTGGTCTTATTAAAAGAAAAAGGGCATCCGATAGAAGGAAAATAGAGATTGAGATCACAAAAAAGGGAATGGAAAAATTCTTAAAAATTAAGGATAATGTGGATAAAAATTTTAACAACATGATCTCCAAGTTAAGTAAAGAAGAAATAGAATCACTTTCACAATGTCTTGACAAAATGTTGAGTATAATAGAAAAGCTATAATATTATTTTTAAAAATTAATTTAAAAAATTATTAATAACATTTTTTCAATATCTCTTTGGGATGAGGCAATATGAACAATAGAGTATTGAACGCAATAGTGATTCTAGCGGTTGCTATCCTAGTTATATCAACACTGGGAGGAGCTTTAGCTGCAACGCCATCTCATACAGAAACACAGACATACAAATCCCCGACAATTCTTCAGGGTATTCAGAACAGTGAAAAATTACCATTGGAAAAAAGGATCAAACAGGTTCTGAGCGCGGATAAAATACCCGCTAAATATGCATTTTTACCAAGCATGGAAAAAAGATTCTCTTATAATGGAGAACAAGTAACACCTCTGTACACACAGGCACCTGCGCCTATGGGTTTAGGAGATTTTGGTTTGAAATTAGGTAGTAATGGTCAGTGGGTACCATACACATATTCCACATCAAGCTTTGAGGCATCAATTCAAGTAAACAGCCTGAACGATTTTTATATGCTTGATGGAGCTCCGTATAGTGTAACATTCCAGTTGAACACCGTTTTGAACCATGTAACGCTTTTCGGAAATTCTAGCTATGTATTCTGGAATCAGAACGTGGTATTTTATTCAGCAAGGACACAAGAACTGACTTTTCTTGACAATATATGGAATTTCTCAAGCTCCGCTTTTTACATGAGCCCTAATTCAATTTATTCAGGCTATGGAACTCTTGTACCAGGAACATTTTATTATGCAATAGGTCCAACATTCAAAGTTTCATATCCATTCACTGTGAATCTTTATCTTAATTCAACAGTAATAAATGGAGATACTGCAGTTTATTTCAATTACACTGTTATTTATTCAAACGGTACATCTGTATCTAACTCTTATGATAGAGTGCTTTTCAATTCAACATATGGGATGCCAACAGGCTATGTTGCACCTAAGCCTTATTATCTCGTGAGCGGAAGTGAAATAACACCAAATGGATATTTACTGAATGATGCAGAAATCATGATAGGGGGTCCAGGTGGTGGTAGCACAGCAATGATATACAATATAAATGCGATGATGAACCTTTATTACTATAGTGGATCAACAAAGTCATACCACAATGTTCCTGCTGCATTTGATTTTGGTACGGATACAGGAGAAACATCTGAAGGCGTGGCAGTTTCATGGATAGGAGAAACTGCTATTTTGAATGCAGGACCATCATTCCTGTATGGCATGTGGAATGCTTCAACATCCAATAAAATGGAATCATTCAATGGTTATGTGAATCCATCAAATGCATTCTTGTTTGTTTCCCAGGGATCTGAATTCAATGAATCATTATCAACATGGGCACCTCTTTCAATAACCGGTCAGTATTCATTTACATTACCGTATGGTAATTATAGTGCATATCTATTAATGAGCAATTATAATCCTCAAATTATAAACAATATGGGAAGTTTATTAAACGTTAGAATGACCAAGAATATGAGCATGGGAATTTACACACCTTTATATGCCTTCAGTAATTCTCAACTACAATATATATCATACTCAGGAAATGGTAGCGCAAACAATCCATTCTTAATATTTAACAATCAGTATTCATCAATAAATCCAATATTCTCACAATTCAATGATTATGCATTTCCATCATTCTCTGGTGTTTTAATAGCAAACACAAACCTTTACGTGGATCTTGAAAATATGCCATCTCTAGAAATTGTATATCCAGAAAGTTTATATCCATTCCTTAACCATTATGTATTGCCAGTTACAAATTATCTTAATTATGAATTTTATAATACTTCATATCTATCGCTTGTTGATACTCAAATGATATCTGGCTGGTTTTCAGCACAGCTGAACGAGGAACCAATTCTTGCATCCGTTCTATTCTGGAATTCAACTCATGATCTCATTGCTAACAATAACTTTTACAGCATGGGAATATCATTGATGTTCTACAACAATAATGCAACAAAATCAAATAATGTGATTTGGGGCAATTATTTCTATCAAAGTCCATATGTAACTACACTTTATGAACTTGTTCTTGCTTATGCTAGGACTCCAACGGGATTGTATTTGTATTCTGGCGGTAACTTAATTTACAACAATTATTTCGAAGTACAAAATCCAGCTATAAATCCGGATTGGAATATATATTGGGGAGTTCAAACAATTTATTTCAATATATGGAACATATCCAAGGAACCTTTAAGTTATTCTATGGACTTTAATGGATTTACATTAAAAGGAAATGTTTTAAATACTGGCTACCAAGGAGGTAATTTTTGGTATAATTTCAACGGAAATGTTCCTTTCAATGATCTCGGTTTAATTGCATCTGGCGGTGATTCTTTACCCTTGGATTTCACGCAGGTAAATCTTACATTTGTGGAGGCAGGACTTGCACCAGGTACTGTTTGGGAAGTGGCTATAATAAATCCTGTAAATATGCTTACAGAATTGTTTGAATCTAATACAAGTACGATCGTATTTTATGTCTTACCAGGACTTTACTATGCATTGGTTTCCCCAGTAACAGGTTATATGCAAAATGTCTCTTTGGAAGTATTTAACGTTGTATCAAATCAGGTTATGTATGTAACATATTCAAAATTATATACAGTTACTTTCTATGAGACAGGTATTCCAAACGGAACACCCTGGTCTGTGACAATGAATGGTTTAACATTACAAAGCACCTCGAACAATATTACATTTAATGTTACTACAGGAAATTATTCCTACCAAGTTTCTGAAATTCCGGGATATGTAGCAACACCGTCTTCAGGATATATAAATGTAGTGAATTCAAGTGTATCCCAGAACATATTATTTAAACCTGTACTTTATAATGTAACATTCACAGAATCAGGTCTTTCATCAGGAACTTGGGGAATAACAATAAATAATGTAACAAAGACCGCCTCAGCAGGGAATAGTATAACATTTACATTGCCAAATGGCACTTATAAATACAATGTAAATCAAGTAAATGGATATCAGAGCAATGTTCAAAATGGGTACGTTTATGTTAATAATGGCGCTTCGCCTGTAAATATTGTATATTCAAAGATTCTTGTCAATGCAGTATTTACAGAATCCGGTTTACCCGCAAATACAGCCTGGTCAGTAGAAATAAATTCACAGGTATATACAACCATTAGCAACACTCTTCAGATATCATTGCCATATGGAACTTATAATTATAATGTAATATCACCTGGATATATTGCAACTCCACCATCAGGAACATTCACAATAAATGGTACACAGGTAACATTTGGTATATCGTTCACTCAGGCAAAATACCAGGTAATGTTAGTTGAATCAGGCCTTTCTTCGGGAACATCTTGGGGAATAAACGTCGCAGGATCTTCATATACAATTAGGAATGCATCCATGACATTATCATTACCAAATGGCACGTATCCATTCTACGTGTATAATATTCCAGGATACAACATCACTCCAAATTCTGGTGAAATTGTTGTAAATGGAAATTCTGTTACAGAGGATTTCACATTTACAGAGTTGAACTATACAATAACATTTTTTGAATCTGGTCTTCCATCAGGATCAACTTGGTCAGTCACATTAAATGGAGTTACAAAATCATCGTCATCAACAACAATAACGTTTACTGAGCATTATGGTACATATTCTTATACAATTAATTACCCAACAGGTTATACATCATCAATAACATCGGGAACAATTTCTCCTGGAATGCTAACAGTAAATCCAACCATTACATTACCAACATATTCAACAGGATTATCTGCATTGGATCTAACATTGATAATAATAGTTATTATTCTAATTATAATAGTGATTGTGGAAGGAATTTATCTCAGCAAAAACAGGCGTAAGGAAGGAGTAAAGCCATGGAATGAACCAAAGGAGGAAAACAAAGAACAGAAATAAATTTTTATTTCTTTTTTTATTTTTTTAAATATTGGGATTTAGTTTTACAATAATAAAAACAGGGTGATCAATATTTTTTAATTTAAAAAATTAATATTATAAATTTAATTATTTTAAAAAAATTTTAAAAAATAGAAAGAATTTAATTTTAATATTATTTCACATTTAAAAAAATAATTTTTCGTTTATAGCATAAAAACATATTTTACAGTAAGATATCCAGAGATTAATAACAATATAATGTAAATGGGTAAATTCCATCTAAATACCTTTGATCCATCCAGTGGAGGTATTGGCCAAAGATTAAAGAATGATAACCATATGTTAATCATGCCAATGAACTGTGCTATTTGACTGCCTATACCCTGAAGAATATAAGATATTGATATAAAAAATATACCTAGGATTAAATTGTATACAGGACCACTAGCAGCAATTTTACCATTAGTATTTTTATCAACATAACCATAAATATTTGTCGCTCCAGGAGCTGCAAATACTATGCCAAAAAAGCTTGTTACCAAGGCTATTAAAAGACCAAGATTCCAGCGTTTGAATTCAGCATAATAATCATACTTAAATGCTGTAAATTTATGGAGCATTTCATGTCCAACAAAACCTGTTAAAACTGCTAATAAAGAAACTAGAAAATAGATTGTAAAAGATAAAGGAGAAACCCTAAGACCAAAAAATGCTAATGTAAATGCAATGCTAAGTATAATCGTTGCTATAATAATATCGAAAATTTCCTCTCTTCTAAAACGAACTTTCATTATTTAATCTCCGAGCAACTGTTTAGCAGCTTTTATTGGGACCACGCAAATTACAGTCATATCTTCATTTGCATGAATTTTATGGAAAATAGTTGGTGGGATATAAATGAATTTACCATCTTCTAAATCTTTTTTTTCATTTCCTATTGTTACCTCTCCTTTTCCATGTAAAACAAAAATTTCATGCTCGTAATCATGTGAATGGGCAGGTGTTTCTTTTCCTTTATCAATTGAAATATATCTCATTGAAAATGTGGGTGCGCCATCTTTATGCGTAATTAACCATCTTATTCTTGCCCCTCCCTCCATTTCCATTTCCTGTATCTCTTTATAGGATTTTACAAGGCCATTATTTTTGTTTGCCATAGTTATGGTAAGTGTTTATGAGTTTTTAATTTTTTTCCATATTTCTGAAAAATACATAATACAAAATTGGATCTAGTGTAGATAATAAACCAGCTGAAACAAATGCTAATGCAAACATTTCAATAGTGAATAGAAATCCGCCTATTGAGCTTGCAATACCATATGGGAGTCTACGGAATATACCAGTAATGCTTGATCCTCTTGATCTTTCATTTGGTGAAAATATATTCATAGAAAAATTCTGCCTTATGGGTAGGGCCATTTGATAAAACATTGTTCTCAAAATAAATACCAATATTGCAAATAATAAAGGAATAAAAGGGATTATTACAAGCAAAATTGATCCTAGAAACCTAAAAATTACAATGCTCTTAATCGTGCCAAGAATATTTTCAAAGTAGGTGGAAAACATAACAGCAATGCCAGAGAATATGTAAGATAATGAAAAAATTAAAGAAATTTGAAATGTTTTTAAACCCATATCCTGGAACCACAATGAAATGAGAGGTAGAACAATTCCTAGACCTAGGCTACCAAACATCCCTGCCATTGAAATAAACAAGATATTTTTACCAGATTTAACAGGAAGTACCTTTTTTTCTTCATTATTTTTTACTTGCATATCTTTCATACAAAATGTAATTATTGTTGAAATAAAGGCAAGGAATAGAGCAATCACAAATAGGATGTAATAGTAATTTTCCAATTCGCTTGATGTTAAAAATGAGAATAATCCTCCTGCTACAGAAGAAAAAGTCCCAGCCGATGTAAGAAGGGAATAAACCTTCGTTCGTTCATTTTTTACTCTTTCTGCTACAAGTGCATTAATAAGTGGTGCAACAGGTCCCCCTCCTGCACCACCACCTACACCACTGAATGAAACTCCGAAAACAGCACTTATAAAAAGAATGATACTATTCTGTGTCAATAATAATATTAAAAGAAGATAAATAGACATTGAACTCATGATTATGAGCATTTTTTTTCTTCCATAAAGATCTCCAAAAAAGCCTGATATCAATACAAGAATTGAGCTGGATATTGTTGCAACAAGAGCGTAAAGACCAACGCCAAAATCTGAGAATCCTGTGTATCTTAAATATAAAGGCAATATAAAGCTCAGGTATCCAAAATAGAAATTCCTGAGTATTCTTGTGATAACAAGAATTTTGATATCTCTGTTTCTGAGAGCTTCCACAGCTTTTCCTAAATAAATATTTTAGTATTAAAGTTTTCTAAAATTTCTTTATTTTAAGGATTCTTCTTTTTAAGAAGAATGGTAATTTTAGAGTTGAAAATTTTTTCCTTATATCATCAATTTCTAAATTTTTAGAACATACAATGATCATGTTATTTTCGATAATGGTTGGCCCTATGCTATATAGATCAAAATATTCGTCAGCATAATTTTTCAATGCACCTATTTTTAAAAGGCCATACGCATTTAATGCATAGTTAATAAGTAATAGGCCATCATTTTTTAATGCATTGTAACTTCCGAGAAAAAAGTCTTCTGAGATGAATTTTTCTGGTATCATCCTTTCCTGGTAGGCATCCAGTATTATTATATCATAGGAATTGCTCTTTTTTATTACGTAATCGTAACCGTCACCAATTATTATTTTTTCATTCTTTAAATCTATGAACTTCGAGGCCATTTCAACACACTTTTCATTTATTTCTACAGTTTCTATTTTTATTTCATTCTTGAAAATTTTTCTTGCTTCATATAAAACAGTACCTCCACCAAGACCTATCATTAGAACATTCGGGTTTTGAAATAAGTAAAAGAATGGGATGAATAGATCCCAGTAACCATGGACAAAAACTTTTTTTCTATCTATAATCGAATATACAGTACCATCATATTCAAGTACATTTTTACTTAGGAATTTTTTCCATTTCCATTTATCCTGATTATGCATTAAGAAAGTATTTTAAATACGGAGAAAAAGTTTTCCATTGAATAATCTTTTATAAAAGGGTTTTATTTTGGTGTCATTAATCAATATGGTGAAAAAATGATTTACGTTGCCCTTGTAATTTTCATTCTTACATACGCACTTATTTCAATAAGAAGAATGCGTGGATCAAAGTTAACTAGACCAACCTCAGCACTGTTTGGGGCTGCATTGATGATTGTTTTTGGTATTGTTTCAATATCGCAGGCTATTGAATCAATTGATGTGAGCATAATATTCCTCCTCATAGGAATGATGACCATAGTATCAATATTTCAGATCTCAGGATTCTTTAACTGGGCTGTTTCCAAGCTTGTTTCATTTTCAAAAACTTCAGGTAGGCTTTTTTTAATAATTTCATTTAGCACAGCTTTTCTATCTGCATTATTCCTTAACGATGCTGTTGTTCTATTTTTCACACCAATAATAATGAAAATTTCAAAGGAAACGGACATAAATCCAGAGCCTTTTCTTTTGAGTGAAATATTTTCAGCTAACATTGGAAGCGTTGCAACTGAGATAGGAAATCCTCAAAACGCTTACATAGCAATCGAAAGCCACATACCATTTTTTTATTATTCTGAATTTCTCCTTCCAATATCCATTATTTCATTACTAATTTCAACATTTATTATTTATGCGTTCTATAAAAAAGATATGAAGAGGAAAATAGAATCTGAAATAAAAGAGAATGGTATAAGGCATAAAAATCTCCTTTACACTGGAATATTTACAATGATTGGAATTTTAATATCTTTCTTTTTTGTTCAGGACATTGCATTTGTACCTTTCTTAGGCGCATCATTACTTTTGTTTTTAACACCATTAATTGCCAATGAAGATCCTAGAAGAATAATCAAGGAAATTGATTGGGGCATCATTCTATTCTTTGTTGGTCTGTTCATTGTTTTAGAAGGCGTGAACGTTTCAGGCATACTTTCAGATATGATAAAATTTTTTAACAGTTATGGAATGCCTTTATCATCAGCACCTTGGTATGTTGCATTCGTAACTATACTCTCAAATTTAGTAAGCAATGTTCCGGCAGTATTGCTTTTATCACCTATCACACATGCAACAAGATTTTGGCTGGCACTTGCATTATCATCAACACTAGCAGGGAATGCAACGATAATTGGAGCTGCTGCTAATATAATTGTTCTTGAGATCGCAAATACATATGGAGTTGATATAAACTGGATAAGATTTTCAAGGGTAGGTATTCCTGTGACGGTAATTACAATAGCCTTAGGATCCCTGATTCTCTTCTTCATCTAGTTCAGGCATATTTTTACCAAATTGTTTTTTAAGTATTCTCATCATTTTTCTATTTCCTTTCATGTTTTTCATTGCCCTTACCATGGTATTGAATTCTTTCAATAGTTGGCGAACATCTTCTGGGCTTGTTCCTGATCCTCTTGCTATTCTTTCTATCCTTGTGCCTTTTATAATTTCTGGATTCTCCAGTTCCTCATAAGTCATTGAATCAAGAATTACCCTATACTTATTCAATTTCTGTTCAGACTGTTCCATGAATGAACTGTCTATTTTTTCTGCACCTGGTAAAGAGAATGTTGGAATTGAATTAAGCATCTTTTGAAGAATGCCTGGCTTAGACATTTGTTCCCATATATCGTACATATCTTTTAAATTAAATTTTCCAGACATCAATTTTTCTGCAGTTTCCTCTGCTTTTTTCTCGTCTATTTCCATTTCTTTTGCTGTTTCCAATAGTGTTTGTAAGTCACCCAAACCTAAAATTCTTGAAATAAATCTTTTTGGATCAAATATTTCAAGATCTTCAAGATGCTCCCCTGTACCTATAAATGCAATTGGCGCACCAGTTTCAGCCACAGCACTTAAAGCACCTCCACCTTTGGCAGTGCCATCCAATTTTGTGAGAATTACTCCGGTGATGTTAACAGCATCCTTGAAAGCCTTCGCTTCTCTTCCTGCAAGCTGTCCAATTGTTGCATCAAGAACGAGGAAAATTTCATCAGGTTTAATAAGATCCTTTAAATCTTTTAGTTCCTGGATGAGATCCTCTTCAAGATCATGCCTGCCTGAAGTATCAAAAATTATTACTTCATCACTCCTAGCTTCAGAAAGAAATGCTTTAACTATTTTTCTAGCATCCCTTTCACCTTTCATTGAAAAAACAGGTATATTTAACTGCTTTCCAATCTGTTCAAGTTGTTCACTTGCTGCAGGTCTGTGAACATCACAAGCAACAAGGTGAACAGGCAGTCCTTTTCTTTGGAAAAATCTACCTAATTTTCCTGCAGTAGTTGTTTTTCCGTGACCGTATAAGCCAACGAGCATAATTTTTTGAGGCCTTAGTTTAATTTCCTTCTCCTTTCCTAATAGTGAAACCAACTCTTCGTAAATTATTTTAATAATGTAATTCCTTGGGCTCATGCCTTCGGGTGGCTTTTCATTCATGGCCCTTTCCTGAACCTTTTTGGAAATATTGAGAGCAAGCTGAACATTTACATCACTTTTTAGAAGAGCTCTTTGTATATCCCTAACAAGGTCTTCAACAATATCCTTATCTATATAGGATGCCTTTGTTATTTTTCTTATTGTTTCCTTTAAAGATTGACTTAAATTTTCCAACATTGAATTTCACACTCTTTTTTTATATTTTACCAAGAAATTTAAGTGCATTTTTCTCCGATATATTTTCAATTATTTTTTTATCAACGCCCTTAGATTTTAAAAATTTAACAGTTTTTGGCACAGACAATGAATCGCTTGGGCTTAAGTTTGCCACGTCGCTATTAAGCATTCCATTTTCAAATTTTTCTATGCTGTTGAAAACATCTTCTGGTTTTAATCTCCCCTCTTTTACAGTTAAACCATAGTGATACCCTTTTTCATTAATCATTGAAATAATATCCATATTTGCATGGTCTATAACAACAAGATCTGGATTTAAATTTATTTTTTCTATTATATTACTCTCTTTTTTAAATATTTCAACCCTATTTTTGAATGGAGTATGCGCTATAATAGGCTTATCATATTTCTTGGCAATTTTAACAATTTCTTGAAAAACTTCCTCCTCTACTTTTCTATCGGAATTTATACCTACTTCACCCAGTGCAACAACGTTCTCATGGCCTAGATAACTTTCAATTATGGAAAGGCCCTCCTTCCAGTCCTGTGGAATATTCGCTGGATGAATTCCAACTGCAATAAAAAGTTCTATTCCGTTTTCTTTTGCATTTTTTTTATAAACATTTAAAAGATTTGAAATTTCATCCGCATATGTTTTTATTGTGGATGCTCCAGACCCTACGGCACATGTTACTATTTTATCTATGCCCGAAACAGCCATATTTTCCAAATCCTGGTAACTTGCAAGCTGTATATGGGTATGCGAATCTATCATATTAAATAATAATGAGTGCTGGTTAATAAATTTAGTTGAAAAAGGATTAATAAATGATATACTTTAAATTTAATATGCTAAGTGAAAGGCAAAGGAAGCTTATTCTTATCACGACATCACTAGCATCCTTTTTAACTCCATTCTCATCCAGTGTAATTACTTTTGCAGTACCAAGAATAGGGGAAATATTCAGGGCAAATTTTTTTACAGTTGTATGGGTACCATTGGCATATTTAATTCCTTTACCATCACTTATGATCCTATTTGGAAGATTATCTGATATTTATGGAAGGGTGAAACTTTTCAGATTAGGCTTTATAATATTTTTAATTTCAATGACATTAATTATATTTTCAGTTAACATATATATGCTCATCTCCTTGGTATTTCTTGCTGGAATAAGTGGGGCATTAATTGGAACAAATGCAACAGCCATAATTAGCCATGTTTATCCAGCTAATAAGAGGGGAGGTGCCCTTGGCATAAATGCAATGTCCGTATATTTGGGCCTTACTTTTTCACCTTTTTTAGGAGGTGTATTAATTCAATTTTTCGATTGGCAATCTGTTTTTCTTGTTACTATTCCCATAGTTATCACAGCTCTTTTAATATCAATCTTTTCCCTGAGAGATATAGATTTTAAAAATAAAAAGGAAAATCTTGATGTCATGGGTGCAGTGATTTTCACATCTTCCCTAATTTCAATTGTTCTTTATTTGAGCTTCTCGGAAATTTATGGTTGGTTTTCAATGATTTTTCTCCTTATTCTTGGAATAACTCTTTTAATTCTTTTCATTTTTTATGAAAGGAAGGTAAAAGAACCATTGATAGACATTTCATTATTTACCAAGAATAGAACATTTGCAGCATCCAATATATCGGCATTTCTTAATTATATAAGCACTTATTCCATTGTTTTCATTTTTTCAATTTATCTTCAGGTATTTTTGAAATATTCACCATTTCAGGCTGGAATGGTATTAGTTGCAGATCCCATCTTTATGGTTATTTTTTCACCTATAAGTGGTAGGCTAGCGGATAAATATGGCTCAAGGATCATGGCATCTCTTGGAATGACTGTGATTGGAATATCTTTCTTAATCCTGTCATGGATTAAGATCACAAATGTATACGATATAATTATACCACTTAGCTTTATTGGAATAGGCTTTGGATTTTTCACAGCCCCAAATACAAATTCTGTAATGGGTTCTGTACCCAGGGAAAGATTTGGTATTGCCTCTGGAACTCTTGGCACGATGAGATTCACGGGTCAAATTTTGAGTATTTCTGTAGCAAGTGCTATTCTATCAAATGCACTTCCAAGGAAAATTCTTTTGGGCATTTTTACAGGCATTATGCAAAGTGCATCCGTAGTTTATTTAAATGAATTTATTTCAGGTTTTAAGATCGCCATGCTTTTCTCAGGATTAATGAGTTTATTGGGTGCCTATGCATCCTTACTGAGAAACAAAAATGCATAATTAGATTTATCTATTCCATCTTATTGTAAGCTGTATGCACATTCAAGTCAATGATATCTCAAAAAAATACGATACAAAAGTATTTGCTTTAAAAAATATAAGTTTCGATGTAAATTTAAGCGGCATTCTAGCAATAATTGGAAAAAATGGTGCAGGGAAAACAACTCTAGTTAGAATACTTTCAACACAGCTTCTTCCAACGTCAGGTTTGGCATTCATTGATGGATATGATGTAATTAAAGAACCTCAAAGGGTAAGAGAAATTATAGCAGCAGTACCGCAAGAGGCTAGAGCCATACCATGGTTAACTCCAATACAAACAGTTTCATCATATTTAATGTGGCGCGGTCTTTCTTACAGAGAAGCAAGAGAAAAGGGAAGGGAAGCTCTAAGGATATTAGGTCTTGAAAAGGTTGAAAATGAGAAAAACAGAAAACTCTCAGGAGGTCAAAAGAGGAAGGTTCTTGTTGCCACGGTACTAGCAAGTGAAGCACCACTAATATTCCTTGATGAACCTACTACAGGTTTGGATTACCTTTCAAGAAAGGAGCTTTGGGAACTTTTAATGGAAATGAAAAAGAATAGGTTGATAATTTTAACGACACATTATTTAGAGGAAGCTGAAATTCTTGGTGATTTAATAGGCATATTAGATAAAGGAAAGCTTTTGGATTTGAGCGACATACAATCATTAAGAAGTAAAATGGAATACCCTTACAGCATAAAAATTTATGATCGTGATATCAAAATGGTAGTAAATGGAATTGTTAAAGATGTAAGTGATGGTTTACAAATATTCACAAATGAAAAAAATGTTTATGAAATAATACCAAAACTTCTAGAAAAGAAAATTAAGTTCAGTGTTCAAGAAGTCTCCTTGAGCAATATTTTTGAATTCTTTGTTGAGGAAGGTGTTCAAGATGAAGAGGTACTTGAGCCAAATAATGGCTTCAATTCTGGTTAATTCCATTTATGCAATGATAAATTACCCTGTTGTTTTGATAAACACTCTACTTGCGCCACTTTCAATTCTAGCAGTTGTCACATTTGCAAGCCATGGTACTTTGTTGCCAGTAGCAGCATTGGGTGCTCTTATTATGAACATGGTACAGAGCGGTACATCTATGCAGGGTGATCTTTCACACTTAAAAAATGATATGAAATTGCAGGATATGATTGTTAGTTCTCCTACGTCTGCTGGAATATATATCCTTGGCATGGCAATTTCTGAAATAGTTTATTCAATTCCCACATTAACACTTTTGCTTATACTTAATTTCATATTTGTAAAAATCTCCATTTTTGGCTGGCTAACAATATTTTTAGATATGATTCTTATTTTTACATTTTCCATTTCCTTAGGATTTTTCTTATCAACATTATCTTCAGATATTGTTCAATCATGGGCATTTTCAGGAATAATTTCTCCACTTCTAACTACGATTCCACCTGTATACTATCCTATAACCTATATACCCTATCCATGGAGATACCTTTCTTATTTATCTCCAACAACATATGCAGCAGAAATAGCTCAAAGTGCAGCAGGATATGTTAAATTAAACTTGATAAATTTTGCTCTAACTTGGATAATACTCATAATATTCACAATATTTATATTTGTCATTGCATTAAAAAAATCGAGATGGAGAGAAATTTAAAGGAACAGTTTTGGAATATTTTTGTCAACATCTATTACTAGGACTTTTGGATCCTCACCTTCAGCAAGCCAGCTTAGTTCCTTTAGATCATTTCCCGCCACCTGTGATTGAATGCCAAAACTTTGTGCAAATCTTTCTATTTCTAGTTCAAATTTTAAGAATGGTGAATTTTCCATCTCAGGGTAATAGCTTTTAGCGAAGCTCCTTAATATATTGTAGGCATTGTTTCTTAAAACAACAATTTTTAAAGGTATATTATATTTTTTCAAGGTCCAGAGTGTTTGCATTGTGTACATAAAGGATCCATCACCTATTACCAGGAGAACTTTTTTATTTTGCATGGCAATGCCTGCAGAAGCTGGCAAACCCCAACCCAACTGACCGCTTTTTGCAGTGAAATACCCTTTGCTTTTATAACCTAAAATGTTTCTTAGCGTATACGATGCTGAGATTGATTCGTCAACTATAGTATAATCCTTAAAGAATTTTTTAGTTTGGTACATAACATAGTTAAAACCCAATGAAGATCTTTCATTGGCTATTTTTGTTGCAAATGTAAGATCTTTAGGTCTAGAATAATTACATTTTTTCTCAATATATTTCATTGATTCTTTTAAAAATAATTTTGGATTCATTTGATAGAAATTACCCATTTTTGGTGAAATGTTTAATCCAATGAATATTAAATCTTTACCTGGTAAAATAGGAGAAGGAAGGTATGGGTATAGGGTAATATCACCACCTATGAAAACAATAAGATCATTGTTCAAGAGAGAAAGATTTATTAGAGTTGAACCAGGCATGAGATCCCCTGCAAAAATTGTATTTTCTGTATTGAAAACTGCTCTGCTAGAAAGAGGCTCACCAAAAACAGGGCATCCAAGTTTTTCTGCAAATTCTTCAGCTTCTTTGAAGGCATTGAATATGTCTATTTCATAACCAAATACTATTGCAGGGTTTTTTGCTCTCATAATTTTTTCTGATATTTCCTTAACCGCTTCAATGTTTATCAATTCATAGGAAAAGTTAAAATCATCCATTTTAGAATAAGTTCCATCCATGTCCATTATGTTCATTGGAAGTGACAAAAATACTGGTCCTGTGGGAGGTGTTTGAGCTATGAGCTTAGCCCTTTTCATAGCTATCTCTATATCATCCACATTCCTCAATTCATATTTGAATTTTACAGCATCTGAGATCACATTCTCTAAATTATAATATAGAATAGGTTCAAGAACCATATGTCTCATATCCTGCTGTCCTGCTGTTATTATTAAGGGTGTATGGTTCATTTTTGCAGTATATATGAATGCCATCGAATTTGCAAGGCCTGGAAGTGTGTGAAGATTTACCATTTTCACTTTGCCTGAATACTGTGCAAGACCATCAGCCATGCCTACAGAGATTGAATCATGAAGAGTTAAAATATAGGATTTAATATTTCTTAAGGCTGGAAGCTCAGTGGTGCCAGGATTTCCAAAAACAGGGTATAGATCTAGATCTTCTATTGCATTTGCGAAAATTTGAGAACCTCTCATCTTAAATCACCCTATAAAGGGGCTCCAAACCTTGCACATACCTTAGAACATTTGAAATTGTTTCAGTAAGAAATCTTTGCTGGCTTTCAATTGTCACACCTGCAATGTGAGGTGAAAATATCGCATCATCCATCTTAAATATTTCAGAATTAAAATCCGGGGGCTCTTTTTCGTATACATCTATACCTACCTTTATATTCTTTTTCTTCATTGCATTTATAAGCGCTTTTTCATCAATTATTTCTCCCCTTGCGGTATTTATTAGAATTGCACCATCCTTCATTAATGAAAATTCTTTTTCTCCAAACATTTTCCTTGTTTTTTCAGTCAATGGAAGATGAATTGAAATTATGTCTGCATTTTTTAATAAATCATTAAATTCCATGTATGTTAATCCATATCTTTCCTCCTCTTCAGGAGCAAGTCTTCTAATATCATAATAAACTATGCCTACATTGAATGGCAAGAGTCTTTTTGCAAGCTGTATGCCAATCATTCCCATACCAACTATGCCGAATATTTTTCCTTCAAGATCTCTAGATCCTGTTAACATAGGCCATCTGTGATGCACTTTCATTTCCTCATTAAGGTTTAGCATATCTTTCAAGAAAAGGAGGGTGAACGCTATAACATGTTCTGCTACACTTTGTTTGTTCGCTACAGGTATGTTTGAAAGCATGATATTTTTACTTCTCAAATAATCAAGATCTACATTATCATACCCTGTACTAGCTACTTGAACAAATTTCAAATTTGGCATCCTATCTATTAAATTTTTATCAACCTTTGTAAATGTTGTTACGACGAGAATTTCTGCATCAGATTTTTCTATATCGGTGTTATTTATTATTTCCATATCTGGCAAAATCTGTGCAACTGTTTTTTTTACTTCCTCCTGTGGTATAAAATCGGGCAAAATTGTTAAGGCTTTCATAATTTAATTATGAATTACAATTATTAATATTTTTTCAAATTCTATCTTTTAAGTTAAAAAATTTTCAAAATATGCGGGTGCCGGGATTTGAACCCGAGGCTGAGCCGTGGCAGGGCTCTATGTTACCAAACTACACCACACCCGCTTAATACTTGAAAGAAAAGGTAGTTTAAAAAATTTTACATGGCCATTTTTAAGGAATGGCAAAAGATATAAATTCATTGACATATTTAATGTAATAAAATGGATATTGGAGATAAGATAGCCAATACTGTAGGCAGAGTTTACGAAAAAAGGCTATTGGATATTGTTAAATCTGGCAAGATACCAAACCATGTGGCAATAATAATGGATGGAAATAGAAGATATGCTCATGATCTTGGTCTTGATCCAGTTCAGGGCCATTATTTTGGAAGGGACAAATTGTATGAATTCTTGAACTGGTGTATTGAACTTAACATTAAAATTGTTACAGTTTTTGCATTTTCCACTGAAAATTTTAATAGATCATCAAGAGAGGTTGAAGCTCTTATGGATCTATTTGAAAAATCATTAGAGAAGGAACTAACAGAAGGAAGGATCCATAGGGATAAGGTTAAGGTTAAAATAATTGGTAGGAGAGATCTTCTTTCAGAAAGATTAAGAAAAAAAGTTGAAGAAATTGAAGATGTTACTAAAAATTATGATAATTATTTTTTAAATCTGGCAATAGCTTACGGTGGTAGAGAGGAGATATTGAAAGCCATAAGGGAAATAGCAGAAGATGTGAAGCAAGGAAAGGTAGAGCCAGATTCCATTGATGAAAATTTATTCAGAAGGCATTTATACACGGCAGATTTACCAGACCCAGATTTAATATTAAGAACATCGGGTGAAGAGAGAATATCAAATTTTCTTCTATGGCAAATAGCATATTCTGAACTTTATTTTGCAGATGTTTACTGGCCATCTTTTTCAAAAATTGATTTTCTAAGGGCGATATTATCTTACCAAAAAAGGTCCAGAAGGTTTGGAGTATAATTTTATATATTAATTTATTAATGAAGAGTTAATGAATAAAACGCATTATTATGGAGTCTACGAAAACAAGGGAAATTTATTCACAAAGAGCCTAGTTCCAGGTTCAGAATTCGGTGAAAAAACAATAAAGGAAAATGGAACAGAATACAGGCAATGGGATCCATTCAGAAGCAAACTATCAGCGGCAATAAAAAAGAATCTTAAAAATTACCCTTTCAGGGATAATACAAAAATTCTTTACCTAGGTGCTTCCTTTGGAAATACAGTTTCATTTTTATCAGATATATGTTTCAATGGGAAAATATTTGCTGTAGAATTTGCAATGAAACCTTTTGCATCTCTGATACATTTATCTGAGAGAAGAAAAAATATTTTTCCAATAATGGAAGATGCATCATTCCCGGAAAAATATAAGATTTTTATTGAGGATCCTGATGTTATTTATCAAGACATAGCCCAAAGAGATCAGGTAACCATCTTTCTTAATAATTTTAATTTATTTTCCAGCGCGAAATTTGGCTTTTTATTCCTTAAGACAAGGGCGATTGATGCCGTTACTGAACCAGAAAAAGTAATGAGGGAACAGATAAGAAAAATTAATAATGTTCAAGAAATACTCCCATTAAATCCATTCGAAAGGGACCATTACTTAATAGTGGTGAAAAGATGAGGGATAGAAAGATCTTAATAACAGGTGGGGCGGGTTTCATAGGTTCGCATATGGTAGCCAAGCTGCATGAAGAAAATGATGTAACAGTTTTTGATAATCTTTCAACAGGCAATTACGAATTCATTAAAAATTACAAAGTGAAATTTATCAATAGGGATATTACAAATTTTGAAGACATTAAATCAGCGATGAAGGATATTGATCTTGTTTTCCATTTTGCAGCCAATCCAGACGTTAGGAAAGGAGAAAAAGATTCCAATGTGGATTTGAAGCAGAATGTTATGGGAACCTTTAATGTTCTTGAGTCCATGCGCCTTAACGATGTGGAAGATATAATTTTTTCATCATCATCAACTGTTTATGGTGAAGCACCCATTCCTACCAGGGAAGATTTTGGTCCACTTGAACCAATTTCATTTTATGGTGCTTCTAAGTTAGCGGGTGAAGCATATATATCATCTTTTTCGCATATTTTTGGTATTAAGGGAATTTCTTTTAGATTTGCAAATGTCATTGGTCCCAGGGGTACTCATGGAGTTATTTACGATTTCATAAACAAATTAAAAAGGAATAATAATGAGCTGGAAATACTTGGTGATGGAACTCAGTCAAAATCTTATCTTTACATAGATGATTGCATTTCAGGCATGGTGTATCTATTCGAAAAGGATACAAAAAAATATGATGAATTTAATCTTGGAACTGAAGAACTTACAAACGTTATGGATATTGCAAAGATAGTTGTGAAAACCATGGGTTTGAAAAATGTTAAATTCAGGACCACCGGTGGCATTGAAGGGAGGGGATGGAAAGGAGATATAAAAACCATGCTACTTTCAATCGAGAAAGCGAAATCTTTCGGTTGGAAGCCTAAATATAGTTCAAGCGAGGCAGTAGAGTTAGCAGCAAAGAATCTAGTGGAGGAACTACTATGGAAATAACAAAAATTCCAACTGCAGTTGCTGCATTCGATAGCATAATAAAAGGCGGTGTACCTGAAGGCTCGGTTGTATTATTAATTGGGGAACCAGGAGCAGGGAATTGGGAATTTTCAATTACTTCTGCATCAAAATTATCAATTGCTAGAAAATATCCTGACAGGAGGAACACACTTTTGGGCGGATACCTTGAAAATATATACATTCCAGGAAAAACTTGCTATATTAGTATTACAAAAAATGAATCTGAAGTAAAAAGAATGATTGATCTCTCCCTGGAAAAAGATCTTTCCCAAGCCCTATTCGAAAGATTTATTATAAAGGATTTGTCAAATCTTTATTTTAAAAATAGTTTCATACCAAAATCATGGTCCAAGACAGGATCCATATTTGATCAACCTGAAGGAAAGGATATTCTCGAAGAAATAGTAAAATTTTTGAATGATAATGGAAATGATAGCATCATAATTCTTGATTCTCTTACTGATATTCTCACATCAAAGCAGATTAATGAATCAGCACTCATTGATATGATAAAAGGTCTTGTAAAAATATCTAAGAAATGGAACAGTATAATATATTTATTATTAACTGAAGGAATCATAGACACAAGACTTGAATTATTAATTTCCGACATAGTTGATGGTATTTTATCTTTCAAATGGTATTCTTCAGAGAAATATTCTTCAAGGTTCAGGTACCTATATGTTCCAAAATTCATAGGTGTCATGCCACATATAGAAGAGGAAAGGGTTATAAGGTTCAAAACACAGGTTGATTATTCAAATGGATTTATTGTTACATATACTGAAAAAATAAGGTGATTTAAAATGGAAAGAATTAAAAGTGGTATAAAAGGTCTTGATGATCTTCTAGGAGGAGGTATACCAAAGGGGCACACTATTGCAGTAATAGGTCCGTTCGGTGCTGGGAAAACAACATTTGGTTTGCAGTTTATTAACCAAGGTCTTCTGAACAATGAAAAATGTATTATAATAAGCTTGGAGGAAGAAAGAAATTCAATATTGGAATCTGCAGAAAATTTTTCTTGGAATTTTTCTAAATTTGAAAAAGATGGGGATCTCAAAATTATAAAATTAGATCCTGAAGATGCAAAATCTACACTAACGAGAATTGAAAGTGATATATCGAATGAAATAAAGGATTTTGGTGCAACAAGGGTAGTTTTTGATTCTGCTACTCTTCTTACCATGATGTTTAATGAAGAGCATGAAAAAAGGCACGTTCTATTTTCGTTGTCAAGTGCTGTTAAAAATGGTGGTGCAACTTCAATTTTTACAGGCGAGGTAAATGCAAACAACCATATGGTATCCAAAGACGGTCTCCTTGAATATGTTGTAGATGGAGTTATTTCTCTAGATATTATTCCAGTAAAAGAAAGATATGAATACAGACTCGTTTTACAAATATTGAAAATGAGGAGGACCTCGCATTCAAGGCTAGTCCATCCCTTCTACATAAAGGAAAATGGTTTGGAGGTATTAGCGTCTTTGGATCTATTCTGAAAATGATTCTCCCTTTTCAAAATTTTTCTGTATGTAATCTATGATCACACCTCTATCCTTTTTAAGGTGTGACTCATACCATTTTGTTATTATATTAAACAATATGTCATGGATGTCATCCAAGCTTGCCGATGCAACTGGTTTATCATAAAGTACATACTGAGTGAATACCCTCTTCCAGCCTGAATATTTGTAATATTTTTCTCCCTCGCAAAATTCAAATATCATTTTTATTCTTTCACCATCACCTGGATTGTAATACATTATCTTAAGTGAATCACCTGTTCTGCCCTGTTCTCTTGTTGTATCCGTAAATGTTATTAAATCAACAGCGCCGAAATTGAAGTCATCCTTCAATTTCCATACATTTGGAAAATCTGTGAATGTGGCCCATTGGGTGTAAGGTGGTTCCAAATTAAAATGAATGTTTATGTCACCAAATTTTAGATACACCTTCCAAAGATCCTGAATTAGAGTAGCATTTATGTCCTTCTTCTTTCCAGATTCCACATTTATTGATTTTAAAATTTCCTCTGTTTTCTTATCCAATTCATTTTCTAGCTTTTTAAACCAGTCCTCATTATCTTTATTTTCATTTGTTTTAGCGGTCATAAATGATCCCTGAATAAAGTAAAGATAATATATTTATATAAATGTTATGCTTATTTTTCTTTCAATTTATTAAAAAACAATATATTTAAAATTGCATTTCAAGGAATATGGCCTTTAATTTGTTATTTTCACCCGTAAATATAGGCAACATCAGGCTGAAAAATAGAATAATCTTTCCACCCATTTCTACAAATTTGGCTAACCCGGACGGAAGTGTAAATGAAAGTCTCATATATCATTATTCAAGAAGGGCGGAGGGTGGAGCCTCATTAATAATTCTTGAAAACATGTGCATTAGCTACCCCGAAGGAAAAAGTGGAGCTACACAGCCTAGAATAGATGATGACATTTTCATTCCTGGACTGAGCGTTATATCTAATTCCATTCATGAATTTGGAAGTGCAGCATTTTTGGAATTAACATATCCGGATGTTAAGGACATTAATCTCCTTTCAGAAAATGAATTAAATGATCTTGCAAAGAAATTTGCTCAAGCAGCATTAAGGGCAAAAAAGGCACATTTTGATGGTGTTGAAATTGAGGCTGCACACGGATTATTTATCAATAAATTACTTTCGCCTCATACAAATAAGAGAAAAGATAATTTTGGAGGGGACTTAGAAAATAGATCAAAATTTGTAAAAATTATAATAGATAATATTAAAGATTTGTGTGAAAATAATTTTCCTGTAACTGCAAGAATTCCAACAATAGATTTTGTTGAAAATGGCATAGATATTGAAGAAGGCGTTGAGATAGCAAAATTATTTGAAAAATTTGGTTATAAAGCGCTCCATGCTGATGTTGGTTTAGGTAATAAGGAAAAAAGGCTTGAACCTATGCAATATCCTGAGGGATGGAGATTATTTTTATCAGAATCACTAAAGAATGGAGGATTAAAAATACCTGTTATAGCCGTTGGAATGATAAGGAACCCAGAATTTGCAGAGAATATTTTAAAATCAGGTAAAGCAGATATCATAGCTCTTGGTAGAGCTCTTATAGCTGATCCCGATTGGCCTATAAAAGTGCAATCAGGAAGAATAAAAGAGTTAAAAAGATGCATAGGGTGCAGTGAATGTATAAGGGCAAGGCATGACGAAGGCACAGCAATTAAATGTGGCATAAATCCCAATGTGGGTAAAATAAGATCAAATGAAATTTTAATAAAAACTTCAATATCAAAGAGAATCTTAATAATAGGTGCTGGTATTGCGGGCCTCGAGGCAGCAATTACTGCAAAAATGCGCGGTCATGATGTTGAAATATGGGAAAAGGAAAATTACATAGGAGGTGCTCTAAGGCTTGCAGCGGTTCCACCTGGAAAAGAGAAATTGAACTGGCTCATAGAATATTATGAATATATGATAAATAAATTGCATATAAATTTAAAATTAAATATGGAGGCAAATTTAGAAAATATTGAAAAAATCAATCCTGATGCAATAATAGTTGCAACAGGGTCAAGGTGCTTCTTTCCTTCGATAAAAGGAATAAACAATAAAAATGTAATTTCATCAAGAAGTATTCTTTCTGGAAAAATAAAAATAGAGAATAGCAAGGTAGTGATAGGCGGTGGTGGCTTAGTTGGATGTGAAACTGCTTTGTATCTTTCAGAATTTGGAAATGATGTAACTGTTGTGGAGATGCTTCCAAAGTTATGCCCTGATATTGAAAGTTTGAGCAGGAAACATCTTTTAAGAGAATTGGAAAACCATAAAATTAAGCAAATTGTCAATTCAAGAATTAAAGAGATAAGGGAAAAATCAGTTATATCCGAAAACGCAGAATTACCTATGGATTATTTCATAGTATCCTTTGGCGGTATCCCAAACGATAAAATTTTTGAAGAATTAGAAAAAAAATATGAAACATACATAGTTGGTGATTCATATAAAGTGGGTAAAATAATTGATGCAGTTTCACAGGGTTACGGTATAGGAAAATTAATTTAATTATTTTAAAAATATTCATATAATTTGTTACCTTTTACTTACTTAGGTGGGTATATATGAAAAACGTGATCATAATGGGTGCAGCCGGTAGGGATTTTCATAATTTTAACGTCTACTATAGGGACAACAATGATTATAAGGTTGTTGCATTCACAGCAACACAGATACCAAATATAGAAAATAGAAAATATCCAAAGGAACTAGCAGGTAAACTTTATCCCGATGGTATTCCAATATATCCTGAAGAGGAACTTCCTGAATTAATAAAAAAACTCAAGGCTGATGAGGTGGTCTTTTCGTATAGCGATGTGAGCCATGAATATGTAATGCATAAAGCAAGTATTGCAATTGCAAATGGTGCTGATTTTAAGTTACTGGGTGCAAATTCCACAATGTTAAAAAGCAAGAAGCCTGTAATATCCATTTGTGCTGTAAGGACCGGATCTGGAAAAAGCCAAACAACTAGAAAAGTTTCAGAAATTCTTAAAAAGATGGGTAAAAAGGTAGTTGTAATAAGGCATCCTATGCCATATGGGGATTTGGTTAAGCAAAAAGTACAGAGGTTTGAAACATTTGAAGACCTGGATAGGCATGAATGCACAATTGAAGAGAGAGAAGAGTATGAACCTCATATAAAAAATGGAACAGTTGTTTATGCGGGAGTAGATTATGAAGCAATATTGAGAGAAGCAGAAAAGGAAGCTGATATAATTTTATGGGATGGAGGAAATAATGACATACCATTTTACAAGCCGGATCTCCATATAGTGGTTGCAGACCCACACAGGGCTGGTCATGAGATGAAGTATCATCCTGGAGAATCAAATTTAAGAATGGCAGATGTAATTATAATAAATAAAGAAGAAACAGCACCTAAGGAAGGTATAGATATAATAAGAGAACATATTGCAGAAGTAAATCCCAAGGCCATTGTGATAGATGCAGCATCTCCATTCTTCATAGAAAATCCAGAAATGATACGTGGTAAGAAAGTTCTTGCCATTGAGGATGGGCCTACGCTAACCCATGGAGAGATGAGTTATGGTGCAGCAGTTCTTGCAGCCAAAAAATTTGGTGCTGCGGAGCTTGTAGACGCTAAGCCATATGCAGTTGGAACTCTAATAGAAACTTTCAATAAATATAAACAGATACATAATTACTTGCCTGCAATGGGATACGGCGAACAACAGGTAAAAGATCTTGAAAAGACAATTAATAATACACCTGCTGATGTAGTAGTTTCTGCTACGCCAATCGACTTGACCAGGGTAATGAAAATAAAAAAGCCAATCGTAAGGGTAAGATACGAACTTGATGAGATAGGAAAGCCAGATCTTGAAGACATTCTTAAAAACTTTATTTCTAAACTTTAAATTTTTTTTAAATGCAAATTCTTACTTCAGAAGAGGCAGCAATAGCGTCGTCTCTTGTTACACTTTATTACGGTATAGTATATGAAAGAAAAATTTCATCCACAAGCATTCTTTTCAATTCAATGAACTTTTTTATAATTCTTGCATCCGTAAATCTACCAATAAGCGTATTCCTTGCTCTTTTAGCATATACTTTCGCAGGTTTTATTATTGTTAAAATGAAGTTGAGGAGAATATTCACATTCTTCAGCACAAAATCTTTTGGATCCCTAATGTTTGTAATAATTTTCGGATCCAATGGATATTTCTTTGGAATATACAACATTGAGAGTGTATTAATTTCCTGGGTAATAGTTGCATTAATTGTATATGCAATATATTTCATCGTGAAAAAATGAAAAAAAATCCTCTTGAAGAATTAATTAATAGAATCTTATGGAACAATGAGGATGCAATAATTACTTATATAGATAGAAAAAATGGCATTCATTTTAAAGAAATATCAGGAAAAGATATTGAAAAAGCAGGTACAGAATTTTTCTTTTTAAAGGATGGAACAATGATACCATACCATAGAATTAAAAATATTAAAATATCAGGAAAGGACATATATAAAAAAAGATAAATTTTTAATTTTCGCAATAAATAAAATTTGAATACATAAAACATAAATATAATAAGATCTCTCAATAATATATGAAAGAAAATGAAATATTTAAAGAATGGATTATTACAAATAAAAATGGATCATATTCTTCTTCAACTGTCAGCTTTGCAAATACGAGGACCTACCATGGAATACTTGTAAAGAAAATATCAGAGAATTATGATAGATTTGTTCTCCTATCAAAATTTTTTGAAAAAATTAAAAAAGATGGAGAAAAATTTTTCATTGATACAAATTTTTATCCAAATGTTATATATCCTGAAGGTTTTAAATACATAGAAAATTTTAAGGTTTTCCCCATACCTGAATTTGATTATAGAATCAATGAATTAAAAATAAAGAAAATTATACTGTTAGATACCTATTTCGATACTGTTTTCATAAAATATGAATTCATTGGTGAAATTCCGGATGAAATAGATCTTTTTCCACTTCTTTCATTCAGATCCAACCATACAGTGATAAGGAAAGGAATGAGATCATTCAATTTGAATATTTCAGATATTGTTACATTTTCATTAAATGATCTATTTATCAATTTCAAAGTCCCAGGAAAATTTATTAAAAATGAGGACTGGTATTACAATTTTCAATATGTCATTGATAAAGAAAGAGGATCTAACTATGAAGAGGATCTATTTAATCCAGGATATTTTGCACTTGAGAATCCACCTAGGAAATTTGTGGTTAAAATTTCATCCGACAAAATTAAAAATAATGATTTCAATTCAGCGAAAGCAACATATCTTAAATATTTGGAGGAAAATTCAACAAAATTATTGAAAAAAATATCCATGGCATCTAATTTTTTGATCACAAATGATGATATTATTGCGGGATATTACTGGTTTGGGCCTTGGGCAAGGGATGCATTTATATCTATTCCAGGTCTTTTTTTAGTGAAAAAGAAATTTGAAGAAGCAAAAAGAATACTTTTAAAATATGGAAAATCAATGAAAAATGGAATTATACCAAAAAATTTAGAAAAGGGTGATGAAATAACAGTGGATACATCATTATGGTACATATATGCTATTTATAAATATTATGAATATACAAAAAATAAGAATGATCTTATTACATTTTATCCTTATGTGAAGGAAATTGTTGACTCTTACATTAAAGGTAATGATAAATTCTCATTGGATAATAATTTCATAAGAATTAGGGATTCTCCACTCACTTGGATGGATGCAAATTATGGAAATGTTTCAGTTACACCGAGAATAGGTTTACCAGTTGAAGTAAATGCTCTTTGGTACAATGCCATATCCTGTATAGAATATTTTGAAAATGAACTTGGCCTAAAAACAGAACCTGGATTGTATGATATAAAAAAATCTTTAGAAGATAATTTTCTTGATAAATTTTTAAGTAATGGAAGAATTCTAGATGTTGCAGATCCTGATGATTCATCCATCAGGCCAAATTTTATTTTTGCATTTTCTCTTCCCTTTGCAATAATGCATAATTTCAGGGATTTTAAAAAAATAGTGGATGATGAACTTCTTACTCCATATGGCTTGAGAACATTATCACCAAAGGATCAAAAATTTAAATCGAATTACGAAGGTAACTGGGAAATGAGAGATATGGCTTATCACAATGGATCTGTATGGCCATGGCTCGTGGGCCCATATATAACAGCATCAATTAAATGTGGTGAAAATCCAAAAAAACTGTTAGAATATTTTAAGCCATTGTATAACATGATTTATTTACCAGAAATTTTTGATGGTTTGAATCCTAGCGAGCCGAAAGGATGCATAATTCAGGCCTGGAGCTATGGTGAGATCCTTAGATCTTACTATGAAGATATTTTTCCCAAGATGATAAAATGAAAAGCATTTCTGTCCTTGGTTGGGAACTTCCACCTGTGTTTTCCGGCGGTTTGGGTATACATACAATGAACCTTTATACAAAATTATCAAATTTTTTAAACATAAATATATATGTACCAGATATAGTTTTACCATCTGGTTACTATCCTTTTAAAGCAATAACAGTAAATCTTTCAAAATATTATGGATCATACTATAGGAGCGATGATTTTTTTGATTTGGTTCAAGAATATAATGAAATTTTAATTGAGAATTTTAATCCGAAAGATGTAAAATTGATTCATGCACACGATTGGATTACATTTAAGGCAGGGGTAGAATTAAAAAATATTTATCATATTCCTCTTATAATTACAGTTCATAGTACTGAATATGACAGATCAGGAAACTTCAATCCACAAAAAAGGATTATGGACATTGAAAAATATGGTATAGAGAATGCTGATAAAATAATCACAGTTTCAAATTACACAAAAGAGATTATAGTTAGAAATTACAATGCCAATAAGAAAAAGATAAAAACAATTTATAATGGTGTTAACAGTGAACTGTATGATACTGGCAAGAAAGATTATTCTCTTAAAAAAAAGGTCCTTTACTTTGGAAGGCTTACATCTCAGAAAGGTCCTAAATTTTTCTTGGAAGCAGCTTTGAAAGTTCTTAATAATATGAAGGATATTAAATTTGTAATAGCAGGTGAAGGGGAAAAAATGGAAGAATTAAAGATCTTGGCAGGTGAATACTTAGAAAAAAATATAATATTCACAGGTTTTGTTAAATTTCATGTAGCGAGGCAATTATACAATGATAGTGATGTATTCATTCTCCCAGCTGTTTCTGAACCATTTGGAATGACTGTTTTAGAATCTATGGTATCAGGTACTCCCGCAATTATTAGTAAAACAACTGGTGTTGGAGAAGCATTGAAAAATGTTCTAAAGGTAGATTTTTGGGATTCAGATCTTCTTTCTGAATATATTATTTCAATTTTGAATTATAAAGGCTTAAGAAAAACTATTGGTGAAAATGGTAAGATTGAATCTCTAAAATTTACATGGGAAGATGCTGCTTTAAAAACGCTTATTGTTTATGGTGATTATCTATGAAGAGCGTTGTTTTTTATTTTCAGATGCACCAGCCAAGAAGAATAAAAGAATATAGGAGAAGTGAAGTTTCTCACAATCACGATTATTTCTGGGAAGAAAAGAATAAAGAAATACTTGAAAGGATAATTGAAAAATGTTATGTACCCATGACAAAAGTGTTAATTGAAAATGATATTAAATCATCAATATCAATTTCAGGTGTACTTTTAGAACAGCTTCTAGATATGAATTCCAGTGTAATTGACCTTCTTAAGGAATATTTCAAATCTGGTAAGGGTGAGATTCTTGGTGAAACATATTACCATAGTTTATCATCCATATGGGATGAAGAGGAATTTAAAAGGCAAGTGGAAAAACATATTGATACATTATCAAGGACTTTTGGCATTATTCCAAGCACATTCAGAAATACTGAATTGATATACAATGATAAAATATCTCAGATGGTAAAAGATCTAGGATTTGAAACAATTATTACAGAAGGAACGGATGAAATAATATCAAAAAATTCTCCAAATTTTATATATAAAACAATCTCAGGCCTTAACCTTTTTTTAAGAAATTACAGGCTGAGCGATGATATATCATTCAGATTTTCAAACAGGTCATGGAATGAATATCCTCTCTTTGCTGATAAGTATGCTAAATGGATATTTATGACCGAAGGGGATGTAATCAACCTTTTCATGGATTATGAAACATTCGGTGAACATAACTGGAAAGAAACAGGCATATTCGATTTTATGAGGGCTCTACCAAATGAATTAAAAAAATATGGCATTGATCTTTTTACGATTAATGAGGCAGTGAAAAACAAGGGAAAGAAATATGAATTAGGTATTAATAAAACAATTTCCTGGGCAGATACTGAGAGAGACCTTTCGGCATGGCTAGGTAATGAGATGCAGATTGAAGCCTTTGAAATGATGAAAACTTTAAAAAATACCAAGAACAAGGATCTTTGGGGATTGCTCCAAACATCCGATCATTTTTATTATATGTCAACTAAGCATTTTTCTGACCAGGAAGTTCATGAATATTTCAATCCCTATCATTCACCCTATCTTGCTTTTATTTATTACACAAATATTCTTGAAGACTTTTATAAAACATTTTTAGATTAAAAATGTTGAGCATTTCTATTTTTTTTAAGTAATTCATCATACATTATTAGTGTAATTATCATTTCAGCATGGCTCCAGATTAATGGGGATACTGAAAGAGGTGAACCATCATAAGGATTCAATTGTTCTGAAAGAATTCCAGAATGTTGTGCGTGCTTATAGACCCAATCAATAAGCTCTGATGCTTTTGAAATATTGTTATTAAGTATATAATACTGAGCTGCCCATAGTGTAGTGATATTCCAAGGATTACCTATTATATTATCATCCTTTTTTATTCTTTGGTAATTATCATTTTCGTATCTTGCTAGACCTCCAATACCCTTTACCCATAACTTTTCCATTATATGGTTCATTGAACTCTCTATTTTCTTATCTCTTGGGTCCTTCATGCCAAATATGAATGCGGACATTACAGCACTGTCTATGGTTAAATCTGCATTTCCATCTATTATTGCCCTTGCATAATAACCTCTTGAATCCGAATAAAAATATTTTTCAAATGCATTTTTCATCTCTTCTGCGGCCTTTTCAAATTCAGTTGCATAATCAGAATCACCAAATTCCCTAGCCATTTCTGATGAAGCCTTTAAAGCAGCATATGTTGTAGAAACTGTATAGGCATGAATACCATACCTTTCTTCCCATACATCGAATGAAGGTTTGGGTAAACCATTATCTTCCCTGAAATCAAGAATAAACTTTGAAGCTTTTATTATTACTGAATCATAAAGCTTTGAAATGAATTCAACATTGCTAGATTTCTTAAAATATTTGTGTATAGCCCACAAAACAAGTGAAGTTTCATCCTCCTGTATGGGTATTATTTCATTATTCTTGTAAATGTGAGGTATCCAGCTGCTTGCAAGATTTCCATCCATTCTATATTTATGGTAAAAATAACCTCTTGGTGATATTACATCTCTGGCGAATTCAAAAAATTTTCTGGCAGTTGCAGTGTGACCCGCAAAAATTAAAGAATATGCAGCTATCGAAGCATCCCTAGGCCAAACATAGTAATATTCATCCCTTGTGGATTTTAAAATATCACTATCGCTGGATGCAACAATACCCCCTATATCATTCACATGGCTTCTTATGATGAAGAGGGACCTTTTGAAAAATGAAAGGTAGTCAGGTTCCAGTTTAACAAATTCCTTTTCATGCCAGACCTTCCAGTAATTTGAAGTTCTTGATTCTAATCTTTCCAAGTATCTATAATCTATCTTATCCTGGTCTTTTTCTATGGAATCAAGATTTTCTGCGCATAATATATAATAGTATAGATTTATTTTTTCATTTCCTTCTAAATTAATAGAATGCCTTATTACGGAATCAACAGATCCAGTTGCAATGGGATTCATTGAAAGGTTACAATCCTCAGCATCTCTCCAGGTTCCTTCTAGGCCTTCAAAATCCTTTATACCTGTTGAAAATTGATCAAATATTCTACCATTCTCATCTATGCTCGATATATAGAAATATCTCCTTCCTTTATAATGAACAATGCCCTGAATTTCAGGGAAATAACCAGCTGTATCACCAATATTATTTCCATAAATATAGAAATTTTGATGAAAGAAAAGGCTTATGTTCTTTTTTTCATTGCTCAAATTATTTAAAGTAACTTTCCTAACATAAATATCGCTATATATATCAACAAAATTTTTTGTTTCAAATTCAACATCATTGAATTTTCCCTTTACATATCCTACCATAGTGTGATCTAGATAATCACCTATTTCTACTAAATTTCTTTCTATCCAGCTAAATTTTCCATTAACGCAAATACCAAACCTGAATGGTTTTCCTATTGAATGGTTTTCAGAAAGGTCTTTAGAATAATAAAAATCCGCAATCCTATAATCATAATCAAAATTCACAAGCAATCTTCCATTACCAATTGGGAGGTATCTAACCATAGATCTCACTACAAAATCATAGATAATAAATTTTTTTAAATTATGTATAATTATTTTATTAAAAGAATAATAATAAGAAAAATTTATATAAGAAAAATGTTATTAAATAAAATATGTTAGAAGAATTATTTAATCCAAAGTCAATAGCAATTGTAGGAGCATCCAGAGAAAAAGAAAAAATAGGCAATATAATTTTGAGAAATATAAAATCAACATACAAGGGTAAACTTTATCCTGTCAATAATAAGGTATCAAGCGTTGAAGGTCTTCAATCATACAAATCGCTAAAGGATATTCACGATCATGTTGATCTGGTCATAATTAGCATACCAAGGGATGGAGTTCCCTCTGTAATGGAGGAAGTTGGCGAAATAGGCACAAAGGCTGCAGTTATCATTACATCAGGTTTTAGGGAAGTGGATGATCACGGTGCAGATTTGGAAAAGCAAATAAAGGAAATTGCAAATAAATATTCCATAAGGTTTCTCGGTCCTAATACAATGGGATTTACTACTCCATCATTCAATGCAACTTTTACATATGCGGATGTAAAAATTGGAAATATTGCAATCGTCGCCCAATCAGGTGGAATGGGAGCATATATGCTAAACTGGGCTCAGAGGACCAGAACGGGTTTAAGTTATTTTGTGAGCATGGGTAATCAAACCGATATAAATGAAATAGATGTTTTTCAATTTTTAGCCAATGATATTAACACAAAGGCAATATTTACTTATATTGAAGGAGTAGCCGATGGAGAAAGATTTCTTAGTGAGTTGCCTGATATTACAATTAAAAAGCCAATTGTATTCATAAAAGGTGGAGCCGGCAAATCTGGAGCACAGGCAGTAAAAACGCATACTGGCAGCATTGCCGGATCAATTGAATTGTTTAGAGCGGCTGTAAAAACTGTAGGCGGCATTCTTGTTGAAGATCTAAACGATTTTTTAAATCTGGTTAAAATGGTTCTTTCTGAAGAATCATTTTCAAAGGATATATTAGTAATAACAAACTCTGGCGGTCATGGTGTCCTAACTACAGATTCAATAGATAGGAATTCTCTTAATTTAATTGAAATACCTGAGCTTAAATACAATGCATTAAGGAATATGTTACCTGAACAGAGTATACCAAAAAATCCACTTGATCTTTCAGGTGATGCAAATAGCGAAAGGTATAAAAATGCATTAGAAATAGTACAGGATCTTAATTGCACAAAACTGGTACTTGTACAATCACTTGCAATGGTTACTTGCAATGAAGTAGCGAAAACGATTTTAAGATACAAAGGCAAAAGTGTTGTAGGTGTTTTCATGGGATCAGATGCTGAATCTGCAATAAGGATGCTTGATTCAGCAAATATACCCGCTTTCAATTTTCCTGAGGATGCTGTAAAAGCAGTTAAAAATGTTCTTGAAAAGAAGGAACCAATTAAAAAGATAAGGTATCCTGACCCATTAATTGAAGCTAAAAATTTAATTTTAAACAAGAAAATATTGAGTGATGAAGATTCAATAAAACTTATGGAAATCTATGGTATAAAAGTGCCTGATTATGCCATCGTATCCGATCTTAACGACGCTAAAGAAAAATCAAAGAAAATAGGATTTCCTGTTGTAATGAAAATGTCTTCAGACCAACCTGTGCATAAGACAGAGTTGGGTGGTGTTATAATGAATGTTGAAGAAAAGGATGTTGAAGAAGCTTTCAATAAAATTAAATCTAAGGCACCAAGGGTTTTGATTCAAAAACAGTTATCTGGTGTAGAGGCATTCATTGGTGGTATTGTTGATCCTGTTTTTGGGCCATCTGTTCTTGCAGGCTTAGGAGGCATATATGTTGAAGTTTTAAAGAGCATAAGCTATGGTATTTCACCCATTTCCGAAGATGAGGCATTAGAAATGCTAAAGGAAAGCAAAGTTTACAGTCTATTAAATGCAAGAAAAAGAAATTACAATTTAGGCTCTCTAATCAATGCAATTACAAGAATTTCAAGGATGATTGTCGATCTAAACATAAAGGAAATGGATATAAATCCAATAATTGTAAATGAAGATGGGGCATTTGCAACAGATATAAGAATAATACTTTAGGGTGATATTATGACTAAAATAAAAAATATAGAAATTTTTGAACTTGGTGAAAAAATAACCAATACACCTTGGAGTTCAACAATACTCATACTAAGATTAACCACAGAAGATGGGTATGTTGGATATGGAGAAGCTCCTACAACTTTGATGACACTACCTGTTCTTGAAGAAATGAATGAAGTGGCAAGAATATTCAATGGAAAGGATCCAACAGAAATAGAAAAGAATGTTAGAGAATTTTACAAACACTCTTTCTACCTTCCAGTTTCAATGGAATCCACAGCCGCATTAAGTGCCTTTGAAATAGCATCTTTGGATATAACAGGAAAAATTTATTCCATACCTATTTATAAAATGCTGGGAGGAAAAGTTCGAGATAAAATTAAAGCTTACGCAAATGGATGGTATTCAGATTGTATAAATCCTGATGATTTCCTTCAAAAAGCAAAAAAAATGGAAAAAATTGGATACAAGGCTATTAAGTTTGACCCGTTCGGAAACCAATTTGATTCTCTAGATCATGATCATTTGAAAAATGCTATAGAGATAGTCTCTACCCTTAAGAATGAAACAGGATTGGAATTATTAATAGAATACCATGGAAGATTCAATGCTAGTTCAGCCATAATTGCAGGCAAATCACTTGAAAAATTTGATCCCCTATTCATGGAGGAACCTGTACATCCAGATAGTATTGAATCTCTTATGAAATTCAGAAAAAGTGTTAATACAAGGATAGCCCTTGGAGAAAGAGTACTGAACAAAAACTTGTTTTTACCCTATCTAAAGAATGATCTGGTAGATATAATCCAGCCTGATGTAACAAATATAGGTGGAATTTTTGAAACTAAAAAGGCAGCAGTGCTTTCAGATGCTTTTGGAGTTGATGTTGCCATCCATAACGCATTTGGACCAATTCAGACAGCAGCGTCATTACAACTTGATGTGAACATTAACAATTTTCTTATTCAGGAGAGTTTTGAGAATTCTTGGCCAGAATGGAAAATTAATCTCATAAAGGATGGTTATGAAATAGAAGATGGTCTCTACAAAATATCATCCAAGCCAGGTCTAGGCATAGAAATAAATGAAAAAATATTAGATGAATTTAAAATACAAGGCATGGAATTTCTCGATCCAAATGAACCACCCTGGGTAGTGAAGGGAACGTTCAGGTGATAAAAATGAAAATAGTGGATTTATCTTATGACATAAGATCAAAAATGGTTCATTTTAAGGGGGATCCTGTACCTTCAATTAAGAATATTAAATTTATAGAAAGGGATGGATACAATATAAAAGAGCTCTATTTTGGAACTCACACATCCACACATGTTGATGCGCCTTCACATTTTATCAAAGAGGGTAAAAGTGTAGATCAACTGGATGCAATGGCCTATTCAGGTTTAGTTCAAATTTTGGATGTAAGCTCAAGCGCTTTCATTGATCAAAATGCAGTAAAAAATGTTTTTTTAGATAAAGTATTTTTTTACACAGGTAGTAATGAAAACTGGTATAAAATGCAAGAATTTGAAAAATATGCATTCATAACAGAAAATGCCGCAAAAGATCTTGTGAAAAAAGGTGTTAAATTAGTTGGTCTTGATTCACCTTCTGTGGAGGACCCAAAAAATTTAGAATTTTCTGCGCACAAGATATTGCTTAAAAACGGTACATTGATCATAGAAAATTTAAATTCTATGGAGCTGAAAAATTTAATAAATAAAGTAGTATTAGTAATTGCATTGCCTTTGAAGATATATGATGGTGATGGATCACCAGCAAGAGTTATTGCAATTTTATTGGATGATTAAAATGAAAGCTTTAGTAGTTAAGCCTGGTAGCAAGGGTGTTTATTTAAAAGACATAGATTTAATTACAGAAAATAAAATTAAAGTTAAAACACTCTACAATGGAATTTGCGGTACAGATAGGGAAATAGTGAATAACAAACTTCCATTTGTGAGACCTGAGAATGGTGAGTATCTTATATTGGGCCACGAGGCTCTTGGTCAAGTTATAGATGCACCAGAAAATTCAAAATTCAAGCTAGGAGATTTTGTAGCACCTATGGTAAGAAGGCCAGGTAATTGCATGTTATGTAAAATAGGGAGACAGGATTATTGTATAGATGGAAATTTTGCAGAGGCTGGCATTAGGGGAAAGGATGGCTTTATGCGTGAATATTTCTATGAGGATGAAAATTTTTTAATTCCTGTGGAAAAGGAAATAGGGGAATTAGGTGCATTGATTGAGCCAACAAAAAATGTTATGAAAATGGTTGAAGTTTTTCAGAGCTTAAAAAATAGGATAATATGGGATTGTGATGATTCAACATTAAATTGCAAAGGAGCTTGGATATTCGGTACAGGATCAGAAGGTGTTTTATCCTCACTGGTATTCAAAAGTATTGGCTTTAATGTAACTATTGTAAACAGGCATCCATTGCCTGAAAATGTTTTGAAAATTTTAGATAAAAATGGATTGAAATTCTTTGATTCATCATCCAAAAATTGGAAAGAAGCATTGGAAGAGAATCCCATGGATCTTGCAATAGATGCAGCTGGATCCGCTGATATTTTCATTCAGGTGATAGATCATATCAATTACAATGGTATAGTCATTCTCTTTGGTACATCCGGTACAGGAAGCATATCAGATGGATCGTTCATTACAAAAATAGTTGATAAAAATTTATCAATTGCAGGTGTTGAGGATGGATCTAAGAAGAATTACATAGATGCAGCTAAATTTCTTTTTGAATATGGAAGTAAATATTCAATAAATGATATAATAACATCAAGGATTAAACCTGAGGAAACGTGGATATTCAATGAAAAACCTAAGGATGAGATAAAAACAATTATCGATTGGAACCTATAAAAGTGGAATTAAATTTTTGTTTATTTCATCCTTCTCTTTTTTACTTAAATCGTTTAAGGGAGGAACTGTTCCAGTGTAATCTTTGCCCATGAGTAACTTATAGAATAAATATGAATATGCCTGTGGAAATGTCTTTGAATTAAGATAATTCTTTACAACACTTAATTTCTTTTGGTATTCAAAAGCTTTTTCAATATTTTTTTCACTGAAATATTTCATTACCTTAATTGCCAGGTCACTGAAATTTGTTGTACCACAAACACCGCCACTAGCACCCAATATTAATGAGGATAAAAGAAATTCATCTTGACCTTGAAATACTTTGAATTTTTTCTCAATTTTGAAAAGAAAATCCTGGAAAAGAGAAAGATCGCCACTTGAATCTTTTATACCTAATACATGAGAATATTCATTTGCCAATGAATTAACAGTTTCAGCTTTGATAATATTGCCTGTTAACTGCGGTATGTTATAAATCAATACTGGTAGTTCAATTTTTTCTAGAACGGATTTGTAATAAATGTAAATTGAATCCTGGTTTAATTTCATATAATAAGGTGTTACAATCACAATGGCATCTGCACCAAGATCTTCAACAAATTTTGATATTTCAATTGTTTCTTCAATGTTATTTTTTCCAGTACCTGGAATAAAAATATCATTCTCTTTGATGAAATTAGAAAATTCTTTTAGCACCTTTTTGTGCATTTCTTTGTTGAATAAAGGCATTGCACCTGTAGATCCCATTGGAAAAATTCCTGAAACTTTTATTTTATGAAGATGATCTATTAAATTTCTTAATCCATCAACATCAAGATCATTATTTTTGAAGGGTGTTATGGCTGGTGTAATAATTCCTTTTATATCTTTCATAATTAAAATATTAATAAAAACTATTTAAATATTTTTTATTTAAGAAAATCATATAAATCTTGGGAAAATTTAAAATTCTATTTTTCTATTTCCTAATGCTTAAGATGGAACAAGAAAAGTATTTTATTGAATTAACGAAAAATTTGTTTAAATCACCCAATGTTCCTATTTCCATGGGTACTGTAATTGCAATTTTAATTGTTTATGAATTAATTGTAAGACTTTCAATTACAAATTTTTTGTATCTATTTTTGATTCCATATTTAATTCTAATCCTTTTAGATGTAATTTTTTTGCATCTTTTCAAACAATATTTTCCTATTGTAAGGATTTCACTTCTTAATGAAATAGTATTTTTATTCACATTTGTCGCATATTTAATTCTTTCAATATTTTTTGTTAAGAATTTTGTTGTTGCTTTACTTCTTGCAGTTTCAATGTCCACATTTTTAAGATATCTATTCCTTAAACCCTTTTTGAGTGTAGGTGAAAAAAAGTTATCCTTTATGTCAATGTTTTACGTTTTTTCTTTAACCATTACATACTTTTTTTCAGATAAATCGTATTTTTATTTGATTTCATTTTATATGTCATCTATACTTTTTATTTTTGCTTCAAGGTTTTTTCTATTCTATCTTTCAAGGGAGTTTAAAAATGAATTTGACCTCGATCCAGTTAAATATGTTGGATATTTCATCAATTATATTTCAATTCAAAGGCCAGAGGAAATGCTTTCTCTGAATAATTTTTTGTCTAAAATGTACTCTTTAATGGAATTACCCCTCCATTCTTTAATCATTAAAAATGAAAGTGGAAAAATTAAGGCAATGCTAATATTTCCATATGTACATCCCGGCCCATTCGGTGAGGTAGGTTGCAGTGATTTACCTAGAAGGCTATATGCAAAATTAAAGGACCTGAGTGAGAATGTTTTAGTTTTTCATACAAGCTGTACACATAATGAGAATTGTGGCGGAGACGAGGATATGGAAAAAATTGCCACAAGCATAAGAAATAATATAAAAGATATAAAATATTCATCGAAGGTTTCAGAAATCATAAGAATAAGTGACCATATTTCAATAAGGGCTCAGGTTTTTGATAATACAGCTTTGGTTACTTTAATACCTGATAAAGAGGGTTTTGATGATATAACACTTGATTTAGGAATGAAAATAATGAGAAAATTGAGATCCGCAAAGATAAAAAACGTCATTGTTGTTGATGCACACAATTCATTTGATAAATCTTATAAGGCATTAGATAATATAGATCAGAATTTATTAAATGATTTGAAAACAAAACTTAATGATACAAGTTTTGAAAATATTAAATGTGGAATAGGGCAGACAAAAATTGATACAAAAAGTATCGGGCCTCTTGGAACCCAGGCAGTAATATTCCAGGGAAAGAAAAAATATGGTTATATTCTGATTGATGGAAATAACATTGAAAAAGGATTAAGAGAAAAAATTATGGAAAAAGTAAAAAATAAAATTGATGATGTGGAGGTATATTCAACAGACAACCATATAGTAAACATAAACCCTAAGGACCTTAATCCTGTAGGGAATGGTGCGAATATTGATGAAATATTGTCATCTGTGGACCAATCTATTGATATGGCCTTAAACAATATGGAAAATGTATACATAGGATTCTATGGAACTAAACTACTGCTAAGAATTGCGGGCAAGGGATATATAGATAAAATGTCCTTCTACGTGAAAAGAATGATAAAAAGATTAAGGATATCCATATTAATTGTCATATTGACATTCATATTCTCTCTATTTATATTTATTATATCTTTCATATTTATTGGTTAAATAACTTCATCTGATCTGGATATTTCTTTAATTCTGTTTATTCCATCTATTTCGTTTATTACCTGTACAACTTCTTCAGGCACGAGTTCTTGCCAGTTTTCATCTTTTAGAATTCTTTTTCTTACTTCTCTGCCTGAATATTTTTCTCTATCATAAAGAATTGGAGTCTCTACTTTGTAACCCCTTTCTTCAAAAAGTCTTTTTGTAAGTGGATTTCCAGCATAAACATGTGTAAAGGGTGGCGCAATAGATTCTATATGTGCTACCCATAGGGCATTTCTATGTATATCTTCTATAGGCACTAAATAAAAATTGTAAATTTTTCTGCTCTCAAGGGTATTTGAAATCATAAGATGCCTCTCCCCTGCAGTAAATGGATTCTCAGGTGTATGAGATTCTTGAGCACTTCCTATACCAATTATTATTGAATCGTATTTTTTAGCAAGATCCAACGTCATCATCATATGCCCTAGATGAAAAGGCTGAAATCTTCCTATGATAAATGCTCTCATTGCTTAAGGTATTAAATAATTAATATAAAGTTTTTTTTTAAGCATTGAATAAAAAGAAAACTTTTTTATTTATAAATTTCTTTAAGTTGCACGGAGGTTATTCTAATGGATTTAGTAGAGATTGCAATCCTGTTAATTAGCTTAGTTGCCTTGATCTACGCTGGATTGCAGGCATATTTAATTCTGAGAGAAGAAGAGGGTACTGAAGAAATGAAAAAAATAGCAAATGCTATTCAAGAAGGTTCTAGAGCTTTTATGAAAAGGCAATATACCACTATTGCAATTGTTGCAATTATACTTGTAATAATTATAGCAATAGCTTTACCAAATGGACCCATTTTAGCATTAGGATTTGCAGTTGGTGCATTTGGCTCAGCAATTGCAGGATATATAGGAATGCACATATCCATTAGGGCTAATGTGAGAACCGCAAACAAGGCAAAGCAGGGTCTTCAGAAAGCATTTTCACTCGCATTCAGAGGCGGAAGCGTTACTGGTATGTCTGTTGTAGGTATTGCATTGCTAGCAATATCTGTATTTTACTTCTGGTTAAGAAATCCTACCCTTATGGTTGGCTTTATATTTGGTGCATCCTTGATAAGTTTATTCGCCAGGGTTGGCGGTGGTATATACACTAAGGGTGCAGATGTTGGTGCTGATTTAGTGGGGAAAGTTAAATATGGAATTCCTGAAGATGATCCAAGAAATCCTGCTGTAATTGCAGATAATGTTGGCGATAACGTTGGAGATTGTGCTGGAATGGGCGCTGACCTATACGAAACATATGTGGTAACTGCAATCTCATCAATGCTTCTGGCATACCTTTTATGGCAAAATCATGTTTTATCGTCAGAAAAATATGTGGTGTTGCCTCTTCTTTTTGGATCGATAGCTATTCTTGCAACATTAATTTCAATACCATTTGTTAGAATAGGAAAAAATAATTCTATTGTTGGTGCCTTGCACAAAGGCATCATAATAACTTCTGTATTGGCTGCAATAGGATTTTTCATAGTTTCATATTATTATTTAAATGATATTAGAGCATTTTATGCTGGTATAATAGGTATAGTAATCATGGCTCTAATGGTTTTCATTACGGAGTATTATACTGATTATAAATACAAGCCAACACTGGAAACAAGCAAGGCATCACAGTCTGGGGCTGGTGTAACAATTATAACAGGTCTTGCATATGCTTTGCAAGCTAGTTTCATTCCTATGCTGTTTATTGTAGGCGGCATATTAATTTCTTACTTTATATTTGGCGGTTCATTTACGTCTCTTTTGCCGACGGATATTGGTATATATGGTATTTCTATAGCATCAACGGCAATGTTATCTGTTGCTGGGATAATAATATCCATAGATTCTTATGGCCCTATTACAGATAATGCGGGTGGCATTGCAGAAATGGCAGGTCTTCCAGAAGGCGTGAGAAAAGTAACAGATCCATTGGATGCCGTTGGTAATACTACAAAAGCAATAACAAAAGGTTACGCTATAGGTTCAGCTGCTTTAGCAGCACTTTCACTTTTCGCTGCTTATCAGCAGGTTATATATTCACATGGGTATACATTAGTAGAAATAATAAATCCTCTCGTTCTAGTGGGTCTTTTAATAGGTGCAACATTGCCATTTTTCTTCACCTCATTCCTCATGAGGGCAGTGGGTAGAGCAGCAAATTCCATTGTTCAAGAAGTTATAAGACAGTTTGATACAATAAAAGGTCTGATGGAAGGAAAAGCAAAGCCTGAATATGGTAAATGCGTTGACATTGTAACAAGAACGGCATTAAAGGAATTGGTTATACCAGGTGTAATTGGAGTTGTTACCCCCATTGCTGTTGGATTTATACTTGGTCCTTTAGCACTAGGTGGTCTTCTTCTTGGTGTAATACTTTCAGGCTTCGCTTTAGCTATAATGATGACTGTAGGTGGCGGATCCTGGGATAATGCTAAAAAGTATATAGAACTAGGCAACTTTGGTGGTAAAGGATCAGAAGCTCATAAAGCTGCAGTGGTTGGTGATACTGTTGGTGATGCGTTGAAAGATACTGCAGGTCCAGCAATAAATCCTCTTGTAAAGGTTGTAAATACAGTATCCATACTTTTCATTGCAGTAATATTAACAATTCACCTTCTATAATTTTTTTTATTTTTTAATAAAACATGATTTGAAAAAATAAGAAAATTAAAAAAATTTATTTTGATAAGTAGAAGTAAAGGGTAGTTCCTCCACCTCCTATTACTGGATTTTCTTCGTATTGTGCTCCATTTAGATAGGGTGAATAATACCAGAACCAATTGAGTTGTTGCGTGTAAATGTAAAATGTATAATTAACAGCTATTTCTTCAGCTAGGTCATAATAATGTAATGATTGAGTTTCATTGGGTGTGTATTCTCCTGTTTGAATATATTGGTTCATTAGGGCAACTACATTTGCTTCAGTTGTATTTCCAGTAGCATTGAAATCCTGTGGATTTAAACCGCTTCCTAATGGATATGTACCCCCCTGAGCATAGAACGCACCCACTATATCAGAAGGATACGGATAATCCGGAATCCAAGTTGTAACGTAAATTGGCATTGGGTTTTGACCTGGAACTTGGTAGCCAATCCATTGTGAAAATGTTATTACCAAAGGTGTCATTAATATATTAGGATCAATGGAATTCATTGCAGTTGCCCACATTGAAGCTGCTGCATAATCTGTAGGATCACCTCCGTAAACGACCACAGGTATGTTGATAGAAACATTGTACATTCCAGATTGCATCAAATACTGTTTTGCCATAGAAAGATCATAGTATGGTACATTTATTCCATCTTTTTCCATTTGTTGAGGTGAAATATAACCTAGCATTCCATATGGTATAAAGCCTGTGTAATGGAAGGAAAAGTTGGCGCCATAAATTGAATTTCCTACCAATTTGTTTATGTAATCTGTATAATTGAAGGCATATGCAAATGCCCTTCTAACATCTAAATTCTGGAAATAATTAGCAGGTATATGATACTGTGCACCGAATGACCTCATCATACTTGTATTTACATTAAAATTAAATGCAAATCCGAATGTTGTCATAGTTGGGAACTCATATATAGACAATTTTCCTTGAGATTCCATTTTGGATATAATTGGATACCAGTTTGTTGGTAAATCAGATGTTCCTGTGTATATGTCCGCCTCACCACTTTCAAGCATCATATATTCTGTTGAAGGATCTTTTACCCATTCTATATATATTGTATCATTAGCCTTATGATTGTATCCCGGCACGCCTGGTATTGGTGTAAAGTATGGATTAGGTACAAGAATAATATCCTGACCAGGAACATATGTCTGTATTTCATATGGACCGGATCCCATAGTATTCCATCTAATATAATTATTGTAATTAGCTTCATCACTATAGTTCATATATTCTTGAAATCCAGCCGGAGTGAATGTTATTCCTGCACCGTGTTGAACTAACCAGTTCCAATCAAGTATGGAACAACCAAGTGCATCTGCCACATAATCTAGAAATGCAGGATCTGGTTTAAGTAAGTGAAAAGTAATGCTTTGGGTAGCATTATCATATGAAATTGCATTCGTAATGTTTTGGTATGAAACAGCATCTGGCAGAAATCCTCCTCCAGGTAAAAGATCTTGTGCAATGATCCAATCAGGTGTTCCTGGCGATCCAAGCATGAAAAGAAGTGCTCTTACATATGAAATATACACATCCCAAACATTCAATGAATCACCATTTGCAAACTTTAATCCGGATCTTATATAGAAAGTATAATTTTTTCCATCTGGTGAAATGCCACCATTTGCTATTGTTGGGACATATTTTGCTATTACAGGATTGAAACTCGATGTACTAGATCCATTGTAAGCTACCAATGTTTCATATACATTTGCTATTATTTCAAATCCTACTGTTTCATAATCAATTGCTGGATCAAAGGAATATGGTCCTCCTGGAACAAGCTCTGCATTTGTAATCACGGATGGGTTAGTCACAGGAATTGATGTTTTTGAAACATTTGCATAAGTTCCAGGTGATAAAACTAAAAATGTGTTCAGATATGTTGTGTTCTGGTATTTTCCTGAACTTAAAATAGAGGTAAGGTTGCTCACTGGATAATAAGTTAAATTTTTATTGCCATTATATATTGATGCTGTAAATCCTGATGAATTAAATGTTAAAATGCTCAATGAAATTACATAGATCCCTGGTGAGGAATATGAATGTGAAATATTATCCTTAAGAAAAACACCTGATGATGCATTATAAATAGCTGGGTCAACTTTTTTAATACCATCACCAAAATTCCATATGTAATATCCTATAGTCCAGTTTGTTTCTGTAGGTGGTTGGAGATAGGACCCAACAAGAGAAACACTCTGATTTTCATGTCCAATCTGTGATCCTATTATTATTGTTGGTATAGTTATTTCGGATGCGATTGATGGTGAAATTGTAGATGGACTTACTGTTAACTGGAATATATTTGCATAGTTATTGAATGTATATCCTTCATAATTGGTTGAGACAGTCACCAGATATTTTCCTGGTAGATTGTATACATGTGTTGCAGGATAACCACCAATGGAAGAAGAATATGTAGCTAGATAAGTTGAACCATCTCCAAAATTAATTGTTACATTGGATGGAGTCCCACCTGTTACAAAGGCTGTGAATGAAACCTGCTGACCTACGCTTGTAAATATTGCACTAGAAGAAATACTTAAACTTAATGATGGCTTTGACGTTGTCGTTGTTTTTTTGGAAGGGAAAACAACAACGCTAATCGCTGCAATTATTATCACAATCACTATTATTATTGCAATTAGAGCATAAATGCTCCTTTTTTCCATAAAAATACCTCCACATTGTTCATGATTTTAACTCTATTTAAAATTTTTTAAATATTTTTAATATAAAATGTGCAATTTGAAAAGAAATTTAATAATAATGAAAAATAAGTCTTAAATACAATAAACAATTTCTTACCTAATATGTTTTGTCCAAAATGTGGATCATTAATGTATCCTAAGAATGGGAAATGGGTATGCTCCAAATGTGGCTATGAAATGCCAATAACAAAAAATGAAAAGAATGATAAGATCGTTGACAAAGCTAAAGAAAAGGAAGTTATTTTAATAGATAATGAGTTCAATGTTTTACCTGTTGATGAAAATGTAACATGTCCCAAATGCGGAAATAGAGGGGCATACTGGATGCTTAAGCAAACGAGGGCTGCGGATGAGCCTGAAACAAGGTTCTATATTTGCACAAAATGTGGCTATAGATGGCGTGAATATTAATGGTAATCCATACCGTCTGGTGGTTTTGATTTCTGTAGTTGCATCTGCACAGGCAATGGTATAGGTGGAGGTAGTCTTATTTCCTTGCTAATTAATACTGATTCTATAATACAACTATTTACAATTACAGAATGAATCTCGGTAACACTTTCATCAGGTAATTTATGATTATTTTTCCATTCTTTTTCAAGTAGTGGAACATCCCCCTCCCAAATTAAAGTACCTTCCATGGTTATGATTCCCATACCGTAGTAATTAGCAGTGAACCTGAAATCTATAAAGGCTTGCCTTTTGTCTATAGCCCTTATTTCTGTGACAGTGGAATTTGTATCTATTCTTATTTCAGTGGGTGGAACATCTCCCCTCAGATACCTTTTAGCCTCGATTGAAACTAACTCAAATGATCTAATCATAGAGGCAAATAATCATTAGATGTATTAAACATTTATTGAAACAAATTTTTTAATTTATTATTGAATGTTATAAACCTATCCAAGGATTTATTTTATACCCTTTAGCAACGACGTGTGTTACAGCCTTAATTATTCCTTCTGTTTTCAAATCACTGTCAACAAATTCCTGAAGCTCCTTCATGGAAAGGAAAAGCCCCTCACAAAGAAGATCATATTCACCTATAATTCTATACAGAGTTAAAATCCTTTTATTTTTCATAAGTTTTTGGGCTACATCTTCAATTTTATTTGTATCCGCTTTAAGATAAATGTAAGCCTTTATACTATTTTCTATTGCAGGAATATTCACAAGAGCAGAAAATCCTAGAATTATTTTTCTATCAATAAGTTCCTTTATCCTTCTTCTTATTGTTGCCTCACTTACGCCCAGTGCTTCGGCTATTTCGGAATTCGTAGTCCTTGCATCATTTCTTAAAAAACAAAGAATTGCAAGATCTATTTGATCTACTGGTAATAAAGACGGATCCATCAGAGCCCATCTTTCCGATATATCACATTTTAATTTTTCAAAATCTACCATATTATATCACATTTAAATCAAAATAAAGCGAATTACTTAAATTTTTTTATGAAAATCGCCAATAATTATTCAACATTTATTTTTGGTATATATTTTTCTTTCTGCAATAAAACAACTCTACTATCCTCTCTTTCGTCTGAAAAATAATAACTCAATTTTTCAGCAAGTTTGTTTGAAAAATCCCTTATATCTTGATGTGAAGGCATACTATCTATTGTTATCCTTTCTCTGGAATATCCTACATAAACGTATCCCTTAGGCTCTATAAAGTGTGGTTCTGCTTTACTATCAAGCTTTGCATATTCATCTATGTAATCCATATTCCAATTTTTTACTAAGGTATGCCTAATCACTTTCCTTGTATTCAATGAGGGTAACAATTCTAGTGTTTTGTTAAGCCTTTCCCAACCCTTGGAAATCATTGGAACAAGCAATTTTTTATATATTTCTTCATTCGGTGCAGCGACTGTAACATATAACTGAGTTGGCAACGGATCCAAATTTTCCAAAACCTCTGGCATAGTACCATTTGTTACAAGAAATGTGGTAATACCCCTTTTGTGATATTCTGCAATTAAATCACTGAGATAAGGATAAAGAGTAGGTTCACCCGTAAGCGAAATTGCTACATGTTTTGGTTCAAGAGCTTCAATGTATTTCTTTTTATCTGCCTGAGGATTACCACCATAACCTGATATCAACTTTTTCTGTGCCTTTATGCTCTCTTCAACAATTTGCTTGGGATCATCTGGATTTTCAATATATGTTTCGTTAAATCCCTGATATCTCCAGCAGAAAAGACAATTTTGTGTGCATTGGTTTAAAGCTGGAGTCATTTGAATGCACCTGTGTGTCCTTATGCCATAAAAAGTTTCTTTATAACAGGGTCTATCCCTTAGCATACTTTCTCTAAACCAATGACATAACTTTACAGCTGAATTTTCGCCTGTCAATGCATAACCTTGTTTTTTTAGAACTAATTTTAATGATTCTTCCATATTATTAATCCTAATAATTTTTTATATATCTATTTTTCCCATATTTTTATCTATGTTATAAAATTTTTAATTAAAACAAAAAAATTAAATAATGAGGATAAGAATATCTCAAGTATGGAAAAGGTAAGGGAGCGATGCTTAACAGGAATTGAGGCTTTGGATAACATTCTTAATGGCGGAATACCAAAGGGTAATACTGTTTTAATTACAGGCTCTGCAGGTACTGGAAAAACAACATTAAGCATTGAATTCCTAGTTCATGGTGCAATGAAGGGTGAAAAAGGGTTGTACATTTCCGTAACTGAGGCATCTGAAAAATTACTTGAAAATCTTATTGTATATGACTTTTTCTCAAAAGAAATGATACAGAAGGGTATTATTTTTATAGATATACCAGAAATTTATGAAAAACTTGGAATGAATAAGCTCCAATTTTCCATGGAAGACATAAATCTGCTGATAGAAAATATTGTTAAAATTGTAACAGAATTTAATGTAAAAAGGGTGGTAATAGATTCTATAACATCAATATGCTATAGATTGCAAACAGAAGAGAAGATTATGGAATTCATTCTTCGTTTAAGTAAAGCCTTATCCGAACTAGGCTGCACAACATTTCTTGTTTCTGAGCTACTTCCTTCTGCTAAAGGATATTCTCAATATGGTGTTGAAGAAGCGGTTTCAGATGGCATAATTCTATTGGGTAATTTAGAGAGGAGGGGAGATTTACTTAGAACATTAAGGGTGGTAAAAATGAGAGGGACATCGCATTCTAGAGCTACATATGTTTTGGATATAACAAGCATAGGTATTCTTTTGGTTCCATTGCTTAAGGGAGGAGGTGAGTTAATCTAATGAACAGTGAAGAATTTCAGAAAAAATTAAAAACTTATCAGGAACCACTTTCAATTAGTGTTTCTGTATCACTTTCAAATTATTTTGATATTATAAAGTACATACTTGATGATTTTTCTAATAATAAGAATATTCCAATTATCTATATATCAGCAACTATTCCATCAAAAAGTATTTCCACAGTTTTGGATGTTTATGGTATTGATTCAAAGAAAATATTCTTTGTAGATTGTATATCACATATAATGATGAGTTCAACAGCATATACTGATAGAACAGTTTTTGTAGAGAGTCCAACGATGCTAGAAACAATTATGTTAAAGGCTGAATATATTTTAAACAAGTATGTTATGAAAAATAGCCTCGTAATAGTTGATTCAATTAATTCTCTAGCAATTCATAATGATATGAAAATTCTATCAGAATTTTTGCACCTTTTTGTTACTTATTTAAGATCAAGGAGCGCTTATTTTATAATACTTTCAATGAAAGAACAGAGCAATAACGAAATTTCTAACATTCTCAATTTTGTTAGCGATGAAATATTGGAGGTAGAATAAAATGAATTCTGTTCCAACGGGTGTAGAGAATTTGGACAGTGCTCTTATAAGTGGTATACCGATTGGATATACAGTTCTATTATCAGGTACTCCGGGATCTGGAATAGAACTATTTGCAAAACAGTTCATTGGTTCGCATCTCCCTGAAGAGGATGCAACTTATATAACCACAACTGAAAAGACCGAAGATATTATTAATACGATGAAGGATTTCAATTGGAAAACTGATATAAAAATTGTTAATTTAGGTGAAGAATTTTATAGAAGAGTTCTGGAAAAAGAAATATTTATTAGCAAATATAGGGAAGAGGGCATTCCCGCATCAGAAATTCTTAGGCCTCACAAATTTCATATTGAAAAAGAGTTAGATATCCTTACCCTTTTAACATATGAAATTTCTATGCTCAAATCACCATTCAGGCTTGTTTTAGATTCATTGGATTTTCTTTTTAGCAATGAGGAAAATTCTAGGGTCATATCAACACTTAGAACAATTAAGTCACATACGCAGTATAGGCAGGGAGTATCACTTTTTACACTGGTGACAACCCTTTACCCAAGCATTGTTCAAAGTGGCGTTGAGGAGATTGTGGATATTATTTTAACCATGGAAAATATAAGAACTCAAACGGGTTTTGATAGAATTTTCACAATTAAAAAATTCAGAAATCATCCAGAAAAAGTGGGAATATTCAAATACAACTTCTCAAAAAATGGTATTATAATTCAAAAGATTTTTTAGTGTAGTAATTTGTAAATAAGCTTTGCTTTTTCATCGCCTATCCCTTTTATTTTCTTCAATTCATAAATTTTAGCGTTTGATATGTTTTCAATTGAACCAAATTTTTCTAGTAATAGTTTTGCAGTCTTTTCACCCACATATGGTATTGAACTTAAGATGTAAATCTTCCAGGACTGATCATCCATAGAATAATTAATTTTTCTTTCCCATTTTACATTTGGAACTCCATCATTCTTTTTTTCTTTTTCTCTTTGGATTAGAATCCTTATAAATTCTGAGAGAGCATGGTCAGTTTCAGTATGAAAAACTTGAATGTTGTATACAAAAACAATTTCCTGCAATGCCCCAAATATGCTTGCCCAGCTCATCCTCGCCGATAATACAGCAGATAGCATCTGCTCGTGAATTAATAAAATTCTCCTTTTTATTTTATAATCAAGAATTGTTTCAGTTGATTGTAACCTGGCAAGCTGATCCCATAACCTTGAATTTTTAATTGATTCAATGAAATCTACAGAATTTTTTCTTTCTATTATTATTGCCTGATCATCGATTGGGATTAATATATCACCTATTTGTAAATTATAGATCTTAACATCATCTATTTCTAAAGCAATAGGAATAATTTTTCTTTCTCTGTAATCTAAAATGATCATAATTATAGATAGTAATATTCCCCTTTTATTTTTTGTTCTCTGTCATTATATGAGTTTGGCTTGTTTATTCTTGGTCTTTTTGTGTTTTCATCCCTTCTGAATGTTATGCCAACATATTTTAAGAATTTGTTCATGCCCTCCCTCATAGAGTATGGGCCAGATCCCTGCCCCGATACACCTGGTTGTCCTTCAAAAACCATCAATGAATCTGAAATAAGATCTATGAAGTAAACATCATGATCCACAACAAGCGCAGTTTTTTTAGTTTTTTCTATAAATCTTCTTATTATTTTTGACACAGTTATTCTTTTTGCTGAGTCGAGATAAGCAGAGGGTTCATCAAGTAAATATACATCAGCATTTTTTCCAAGGCATAATGATATTGCAACTACCTGAAGTTCTCCACCCGAAAGATCTCCTATTTTTGTTTCTTGAATTATTTTTATATTAAGAGGTTCCCAGATTTCAGTTTTGAAAAACTGGTCATTGAACATTTCTTTTAGATTATTTTCGAGGAGATCATTTACAGTTAGATTTTCATCGAATCTAATGTATTGAGGTTTATAGCTGATTTTAACATTACCCATGACATTACCAGAATCTGGTAACTCCTCCCCAGCTAAAATTTTAACAAATGTTGTTTTTCCAGTTGCATTAGGGCCAACTACCCCTACAACCTCACTTTTAGCAAGTTTCCCGCCATATACTTTCATTTTAAAATTCTCATAATTTTTTTCAATATCTGACCATTCTACCAATGGGATTATATTTTTATCTATAGCGGGTGGATGCACAAAAAATTGAACTTTCCAATCTCTGATTCTGACATTTTCTTCCTTAATGAAACCTGTTAAATATGAATTAATTCCATGTCTTGTTGATAACAAATTTGATACAACACCGTAAGCACTTTCACTACCATAGAGAATGTGAATTTCATCAGTAAGAAAATCAAGTATAGCAAGGTCGTGCTCAACAACATAAACCTGCTTCTTTTCTGCCAGTTCCCTAATAACTTTTGCAAATTCCAACCTTTGTTTTATGTCAAGATAGGACGAAGGTTCATCGAAGAAATAAATATCCGCATCCTTCATTATTGTAGTAGCTATGGATAGTGATTGAAGTTCTCCACCAGAAAGATTTTTAATATCCCTATCCAGCAATTTTTTCATGTTTAAAAGTTCAAGAATTTCATCCTTTTTATTACTTTCAATCTTATCCAACAAACTTTTCACACTGCCAGAATACAATCTTGGTATTATGTCAACATACTGGGGTTTTGTGGATATTTTAATTTTTCCACTATACAATTCTTTGAAGTAATCGCCATATATCGATCCCCTGAAATGATCTATTACCTCATCTTTTTCCACCTTTCTTTCCCAATGGCCTAAATTTGGAATTAAAAATCCTGAAAGAATATTAATTGTTGTTGATTTTCCAAGACCATTTTGCCCCAATATGCCTATGGGTACACCTTTTTTTATCGAAGGCAATCTATATATTCTAAATCCATTTTCGCTGTATTGATGAACAATGTCCTCTTTAAGTTCCTCAGGTAGATTTATAATTCTTATAGCCTCATATGGACATTTGTGTACACATATTCCACAGCCTATACAAAGTTCTTCAGATATAGTAGGAAACCCCGATTCTTGAAATTCTACTACTTTTTCTCCCATTCTCTGGGGTGGACAGTAAAACTGGCATTCATGGTTGCAGTTTTTTGGATGACACTGGTCTTCTATGATTACTGCTATGTGCATTACTCTCCTTCTCCCCTTGACCAATATTCATCCGGTATTTCTTTATAAATGTCGCTGATGTTCTCCTCTTTTTCCTCTTTCTTTTCCTCTTGCTGAAGCTCAATAATTCTTCTTGTATTTATAACCCAATAGTGTATTCTCCATTCTCTTCCATCATAGAGGGTAGTTTCCTCCCTTTCAGGTAGAAGAATTCTTATTTCTTCCATCATATAAAAGAGGCCTCGATCATCAGGTTCTAGATAATTATCTATCATTCTTTCATCAAAACCAAAAAAATTTAAAATGTGTTGTGATAATAGCAAGGCCTCATCCATGCTCATTTTGCTCTCACTTTTTATACCATTTCTAATAGCCTTAGCTAGCATTTCAACCGTAATTACATGAGCTTCCGGAGGAGTTATTTCAGTAATAATTGGCATGATTTTACCTCAAAGTGCAACAAAAGTTTACGTAATAAAAATATATAAATATTTCCTGAAAATTGATTTCATATATCATAGGAAAAAGAAAAATTTTATCAAAATGAATACTTTATAAGGCTTACTAGCTCCCGTGGTGTAGACCGGTCAAGCATAAGGGACTCTCAATCCCTCGACACGG